>Ga0325411_1003388_pt1 | contig 17961 bp, 6 predicted proteins | sample PopdelMetagenome_13_FD_206181 | JGI IMG/M metagenome (GOLD analysis project Ga0325411, IMG submission 206181) | Populus deltoides microbial communities from Bellville, Georgia, United States - Xylem-PdIQD-R4 | ecosystem: Host-associated > Plants > Phyllosphere > Stem > Wood/Secondary xylem...
ATTATTAACATATTAAAATTATTGAAAAATACTAAAAATAAATATAGTAGTATTATAGATATGATTGAAGAAGAATAAAACCCATACTAGATATGTTGGTTTGGTTTGTGATAAGGGTAATAGCGCTACTAGTAGTGTTATAGACCATGTACATTCAAATTTTCAATGTGATTTGGATTTTAGAAGGTCTTTCCACAAGTTGTGTTTTTATTTTTTTCAGTAAAGCAATTTTAAAGTCAATTCTTACTGAAGCATATTTAAATAAGTTAGTGGAGAAGCCAAAAGTCTTATACCATATAATAATGAAAAGGTTGTCATAGTACATATAAGGTTAAAAAGAATGAATGCTTATTCTCTACTATCTTTATGCAAAGAGGAATGACATAGCTTTGTACAAGGAAATTAATATGATTTATATTATTATTTTTTATATCAAGCTAGAACATAAATAATGAAAGAAAGTAAGATTAGGTTATTTGGAACTTTAGGTTGATGAAAGAGTTTTGTGTAGCTTTTGTTTTCTTGTAGTGAATTTCTCTCATCATCTCTCTTGAGAATAGGTTTAAGTTTCTAAAAGATGCAAATTCTTTGTGTGTTCTTGTGTTATTGATTTTTATTTTGGTTTTTTATTTCTCTATTTACCAATTGTTTCTTAGATTATGAGATTATTTCATTAACGTTTCTTATTATTAAAAAATCATTATTCCGCCACCAATTTATATGTGTGTGTTTCTCTTCACATGGGTTTAGATTACACTAAATAAGAGCCTTTTTATTGAAGCTTGGCTATTATTGTTGTAGTATTATGTTTCACGTCTTGCCTTTAGTCTAATTAGAATGATAAAGTCTATCTTAGTTTATTTCAAAAGCAATAATACCATTATGAACCATGCTCTTTTTAAAAATCAAGGTCAAGGATTTTCTTTTCTAATTACAATAATGCATGATGTAAACTTGAAGATTAAAAACCCTTGAACCCATAAACAAGATAGAATACAACAAAAAAACATTAAAATCATATTGATAGAAAACTCATTTCAATAATTACCTAAACTAAGAAACCAAAGTTATTGGATGAAAGACCCCAACCATTTGATTATAATGAATCAATAATTAGAAGTATAAGGAAGAATGCCACAAAGAAAATTAATCTTTGTTAAGTCTTAAAGAGTTCAATAAAGAACCAAAAGGATGAGTAACCTCGCCACATATAAAATATTATTTTTTAATAATAAGCAATTTAAAAAAACCTAAATATAAGCTAAATAACCCTATTTATACTAGGTAAAATGTTCTAAATAAGGTTGAAAAATAATAAAAGAGTATTAATCCAAATAGACAAAAAAATTCCTAAACAAACTAGGAAAATAATACAATTGCCACACAATAATTTCTTGGATTTTTTGAAAGGTCTTTTTGAACTCTGATTGCTACTAACTTTTCTCTATGGAAAACAAAACCTTTACAGTCTTTTGAAAAATATTCAGCTTAATCCAATGGTTAGATCAAAAGTTATGCTTGTTAGAGTATAACTATATATTAGAAAAAACAATCTAAAAATTGCCTCTAATGTCCTTGAATAACAAGGATTGTTATGGCATAAGAATTCCTTGCAAAATAAGGATTGTTGTCTTATTGATCTTCTTGGAAAGTGAAAAAATCCTTGTAAATTAAGGATTCCACATGTAATTAAGTCTTTACTTTGTAAAAATCCATAAATCATATGAAAAAAAAAATCATTTTTCTCACTTATTTAGATGAGTTATTATGGATGTCGCGAGGTCGCGTTGCAACGTCATCTAGCGACGGCGAAGGCTTTATATCGTGTCTCCTGATGAGATGTGGTGTGTTGGGAAGAGTTTTTGAATTTAATCAAAAAAATTATGATTAATGTTTAGGAGTCGCCACCTAGTATTATGGTCACTAGGAACCTATGGTCTGCAAGAGTCTAGGTAATGGATTGATTGTGCAAGGGAAAGACGCAACACCTCCAGTGCACCCTACCTAAGGTAAGCTGCATTATCGTTTGATTATTTTTTTTCTAAGTCAGGTTTCTATTCATTGATCTTTTCTAAGGTTCAAGGTAGATCTCTCTTCATGAGAAAGTCTCTACTTTATCGGGTTAAATCCTAACCGCTCTAAAGTTTGAATTTTAGCATCGTATTTTTACACCTTGTATCTTTAATACCTGATAGTGTACTTTATCGTGTAATTTTACACCTTACAGATATTAAAGTCTACATTTGGACTCTAGAAAAAAGATTGGAAAAAAGTTTTTGATATTTTGGTCAAACCTTAATGAATGATCATAAACTAGTTATGATATCCCTTTTTTTTTTGGATTTTTAAAACATGAGAAAGATGCAATTTTTTAATGAAAATATGCTTGGAAACTTTTTAGGATTTGATCGTATGCATGAAAACAAAATAGTTTTTTTAAGGGGCAATTTATTTAAAATATTTAAGATTTTTTGAATTTTTTTTAAAATTTGTTTTTGAAAACATTTCGGAGCAAATCAGGTATTTTAATACTGGATTTGTATCTTACAGTGTAAGTATACAACCCAATATTACGCAAAATTGATAGAAAAACATTTGAGAAAATCACAAATATTTTAAAATGCCCCTTGAAATGTTTTGATTTTTTTTGTTTTTTTAATAATAATAATAATAATAATAATAATAATTATTATTATTATTATTATTATTTATCCATCCAATCCCTTATATTACCAAACACCATATCCATATGCTTTAAATGTTGTTGTATCGCTTGTATAAAAAAAATGTGTTCTTCTCCTTCTTAGATGATGACCCACTGTTGGAAGACATTGTCAAATAAAAAATTTTACAGTAGTAAAAAAAAAAATCTTCATACACTTTCTTATGTGTTTACACTTAATGTGATGCCACTTGATAATATGCTCATCTTTTTGCCTTTTACGTCTTACGCTCTCCTCTTTAATTATTTAAGGAACTAATCGAAACAATCACAAATTTTAGTTCATAATGTCCAATTAATAAATTAAAAAAAAAGATAACCAAGAACAATGAAAACAAAACAAAGATGAATATGAAAACAAGTTGAAAACGAGTATGGAAATGACACAAAAATGAATATAAAAATGAGATGAAACTGGCTACAAAATTCAAGAATGACTTTATGAAACCTGAAATCGATGTATACTCAAACATGTACTCAATATCCCAAAATTAAATTTCAAAATAACATAATCTACTAATGAAACCAACCAACTTGGCAGAATTTATATTGCAATTGTAATATCTAGGGTAATGTTCTCGAAAATATATAAAAAAGGGGGTAATTGATGATTATAACATGTCTAGATAGATATGAATAAAAGACGAAGAGGTTAAGGGTGCTTTAATATAAATTTATGAAATGATTTTGAGTGATAAAAATTATGGCATGATAAAATGAATATAATAAATTAGGGAAGAAAAGTTAAGAAGATAAATGAATAAAGGTTCAGATCGAATATTTGCATTGGTCCAAAACCAGAAACGGTCTTTCTGTTTTAAGAAATGGCTAGACTGATTTAATAAAACGATCACATTGTTTCTCAAAACTGTTAGACTGTTTTGGCTACTACTTCTTTTAAAGCTGACGGTGCAGCCAAAAGAGGGAAAAAGTGTTTTCTCTTCTTTTTTTTGTTTCACCATTGAAGAGTTAGAGAAGTGATATATAGGAGTGGAAAAGGATGGTTCTAAGAGAGAAAAACACATTCACACTAGAAAATTAAGATAAATCAAAGAGAGAGAAGATTGAGTTAGATATTGAAAGTGAATAAAGAGAAGGAAAAAGGGGAGGGATGTGGAAAATTTTGATTGGTTCGAACTTAAAGCTGAGAGTATTATTTGTTAAGTAGTTCTAAGCATAACCTAGCAAGCTTATATGAAATAGAAGGAAATTGAGGTGAATTCATGAATTTTGTGTTAGGTTTTATGATAGAAATTAGGGGGAAACACAAATTGATTATAGATAGAGTCATTTGGGTTAGATTAGGTTGTGATGGGTGCTAAATTAGAAAGAAACAATGAAGAAAACTAGGGTGTCCCTAAGGGCTCAATGGCCGGCCAATAGGGCATCGAATTGCATGTGATGAATTTGTGTTTATTGAAGCGTAATGATGATGTATTAGTGTATGTGTGAGGAGAATAAATACATAATGTGTCCTTTATGAATAAAATTGAAGAGAATTCACATCTTTTTTTTTTTTGGTATGTTTCAACAAAATAGGAGTAAGGATGAAAATTGGGATTTGTGAATGTAAAATGGTTTAAAATTTGTATAAGTTATGATGAATGTGTTAAGGAATGAATGGATTCTTTGTGTCTTTTTGGAAGGAGATGAAAATCAATGTAAGTTTAATTGTAAATGATTGTCAAGTTGAAAGAAAACAACTTAGTATATTATTATGTGAAATGTATATGGAATGAAAAGTAATGTGGTATACCTGTGGATTAATAGGAGGTTACGACAATTGTGTAGTAGTAAGGAGGTATTACAGAACTTTGACAGCAGGTAGATTTTGAAACCTTAACACTTTTGTTTACCATGGTCATTATACTAGATATTGCAATTGTAGAAAAGTATTGTGATTTCAATTGTGGATTAAAGATGTGAGGAACTAGATTTCCTGGTAATGAGATTAATGCTCGGTAATGGGCAGAGGAACTAGTTTTCCTAGTAATAGGACTAGTGCTCGGTAGTGGATAGAAGAACTAGTTTCCCGGTGATAGGACTAGTGCCTGGTAATTGGTCAAAGAGATTAGATATCCAATGAAGGATTTATTGCCCGAAAATAGGCAAAGAGATTAGTCATTTAGCAATAAGATATTTACAAATAAGGATAATGTGAGTAAATGCTATAAAAGGTAAGAATTTGCATGAAAAGGGGGTTAGTTGTAATGGGTTAAGCTGACCCAGGGTTTTAGTTAAATTAGAAGGAAGTCAACTGATTTATAAAGGGAACTAATTGAAATAGATAAAATAAACTATAATAGAATTGAATAATTAAGGTTGTATTCTTATGTGATTAATTTATGCAAAAACTTGATTTTATTATGTGATAATCAATCTCAGGTACCTCTCATCAATGAGCAAATGATAAGGTTTTTTAAGGAATACTTTTTCTAAGATTTAATGAACATGTAATCAGTAACCTTTTGTATTGTAATTTGGGAATGTAATTAATATTAACCTTTTTGGAGGACATATTACTATATTTAGACATCTTTGTAGATTTCTAATATTTTATAAGTTTTTTGTTGTTTTAAAATTATGAATGCATGTGGTTATATTGTGTCACTTTCTTGTGAATTGATTATGTGTGCATATATGTGTATATGATTTGTAAAAAAATATAATAGTAGACTATGATGAATGAAACATTAGAAGTTGAGGTTGGAAGGTATTCTAATCTAATGACAAGATGAGTCCAGGATTGTTGGACAAACTTTGAGATGTATATTAATGAGAATCAATATGAAATAAGAATTAATCAATTAACTTGGGATCTCTTGATATAGGGGAGACTCTACCAAATTTTCTGTAGAAATGTCGTCAATTTCATGAGGAATATATGTAATATTCAAAACTAGAAAATGATAAACAAAATGATAACGTAAAGTTTCAGCTTAATCCAATTAATCATTTGAAGGAAAAAAAATCCTAAATACATTGAATTAACATGTAAAAATCATGCAGTGATTGTGTGTAAATATTAGGGATGTTACAACAATTTTCTCAAATACATATTCAAAAATTGTAAGTTTTAATTTTGTCGCAATAATAAAAAACTTGTGATTTCAACCTTTTTTTTTTAATATACTAATTCGATAATAGGCAAAATTTAAAGAAATTTTTGTTTTTTTTTATACTAGCTACTATAATTCAATAATTGAGAAATATAAAACAAATAATGGGGAAATTTAAAGATATTTAGATATATAAAACCTGATTTTAAAGCTTTTATACGATACCAACTAATGCAAACACGGATAGTAAGAATTCTTAAACTCACAAACAAGATAGAATACAACTGAAGAAAGCTAGAATTAGATTGCAACCGAAGAAAGCTAGAATTAGATTGATAAAAAGCTAGACCTAATCATCACCTAAACTAAAAAAACTGAAGTTCTTGTATGAAAGACTCCAACCCTTTGATTATAATGAATCAAGAATTTGAAGCATAAGGAAGAATGCCATTAAGATAATTAATCTTTGTTAAGTCCTACAGAGTTCAATGAAAAATCAAGAACATGAGTAACTTCGCCACACATAAAATATTATTTCTTAGTACAAGATAAATAACCTTATTTATGTTAGATAAAACACTCTAAACAAGACTAGAAAAATAATAAAAGAGTACTAATCCAAATAGAAAAAAAAAACTATAAACCAACTAGAAAAATAATCTAATTCTTGCATAATAGCTTATGGGCTTTATCGTAAGGCCTTACCGAACTTAGATTTTTATGAAATTATAACCTTAAACAAAACAAGGCCTTTAAAATCTTCTGAAAATATTTTTGCTTGATATAATGATTGAATCAAAAGTTATGATTATTAGCATAAAACTATACATTAAAAAAATAAGCCCAAAATTGCCTATAATTTCCTTAAATAATAAGGATTGTTGCTACATAAAGAATCCATGCAAAGTAAGGATTGATATCTAATTGATTGGAAATAAGGACTCCATATGTGTTTAAATTCTTGTCTTCCATATGTGTTTAAATTCTTGTCTTGTCAGAATCCACAAATTATATGGAAAACAATACTTTTCTGACTTTTCTTATTTGTTGGCAGATTTAAAGCTTGAATTCAAACACATCACGATCTCTTATCTAGATGAGTTATTGAGCTTACCATGTATGAATGAAAAGCTTGAGATATATAGTTTTTACCCCAACTAGAATTATAGAAAAACTCTATTTGTAGCTTCTTATATGGCCCACAAAGTACATAAAAATCAGTATGACAGATTTATAACTTTTTAACCCGAACATCTTGACTTACCCTATTAAATTCCTTGTTGATCTTTTTAATTTTAGACCTTGTAATAGATCTAATTGGGACCTCTAATAGACTCTTTGGTGATACTCGCTAATTCTCATCAATAAATTTATGTACTATAAAAATATACACTTTTAGTCAAGCTATTTATTATGTTTTAAGAAAGGAGAGTTTTGAAGTTATGTTGTAGGCTTTGTGCCTAGAATATTATGTTTTTTTTTTTATATTCTAGTATTTTTTTTTTATCAATAACTATTAAAGATTCAACTTTAAATTATATCCTTATTAGGCAAACATGATCTTAGTAATTCCCATCAATTCCTAATCCTAAGTATCAATAAAATAATCGAAACCTATGAGTCTTGAGATCATAGAATTAACATGATAGAAAAGTAAATGTGATTTAGATTTAGGTTATGTTTGATATAACTTTGAATTTTTATTTAAATTTATTTGTAACTTTTGATTCAACAAAAAGTTATTAATATGTTTAGTTAAAAACAACTTTTCACTAAATCAAAGTTTTATTATAAATTTAAGTTCAAATTTTGATTTAATCTAAAGTTAAACTTTCAACTTATCGATTATAACTTATACAACTTAAAAAAAAACACTATTTTTAGCCATCTTTTTATAAACATAATATTATATTTAATATTTTTTTTGTGTGTTTTTTTATATATATATATATATATATATATATATATATATATATATATATATATATAGAATTAAATCACTTCTTTCTAACAAGCTCTTTTAGAAATAGAATTAGTCAATCCAAATTGTGATGAAATTTATGCATAAATACGAACAATAAATAATTGGGTAAGGGTTGGATTAAAAGAAATTGGAAGGAATTATACCTCACCCTTAATGATCTTAATGATAGAATCGACCAAGATAGAAAAAAAATGAAAATTTAATTTGTTTGAGAAATTTACATATAAAGGATATGAAATTGTGTTGAATTAACCTTTAAAAGGGTAAGAAAAAGGTTAGTTTTAATGGAATTGATAGAAAAAATGTTTTTTCTCCGAGCACTACTTTTAGTTGAGACTTGAAAATGGTGTAATTGCCTCAATTGTTATGGTTATGAAAGAAAGTATTTAATGGGTGTGATTGGATATTTATTTAATAATGATTGAATTTTCATTAAGGATTTGAATAAGAAAGATGTGATGCTTAATAGCATGAGAGCTTTGTTCAAATATATATATATATAAAATGAAAAATGAATCTAAATAAAATGATAATGTAATTTGAGAACATAATTGATGATGATAATGATGTTGGTGAGGTTGTAGGGGCTGCATAGACGGTAGGGACTATAGCTTTCCAACTGACCCTAAGTAGGTGTCCTACACCTTGACCTTGTTATGTAATTGTCGGTTCATTATTAATTGCAATTTATTTAAATGAATGGTTGCATGATGATAATCGAGAGGATAAGTATATTTGTATGTTATAGGAATAAATGAAAGACTTATTAACTTTTAAATGGGAATGCCAAATTGATTGGTATCCAGTTGAGGTTACCAGAATATTGACTCTTGAATAGGAATATCAGATTTATTGGCTTCCAAATAAAAATGCTGGATTAATTAACATCTAAATAAATTATCAGATTGATTGGTATCCAGTTAGGATTACTGGATTATTGGCTTTCAAATGAAAATGTTGGATTGATTGGTATCCAATTAGGAATGTCGTATTGTTGGCTTCTGTATGAAAATGCTGGAATCAGATTGGGAGTCTGAAAGGAAACAAAGTTTTGAAATGATGAACTAGAATAAGGATTTAAAAAGAATGAAAACAATCTCGTAGAAGAAATAGTTAACTAATACATTGTTGAACTAAATCTTCATGAATAAATTATGATGTTAAATTATTGTATTCATATGACATGTGTTTATTATGTTAATTAGTTTAGTATACATAATATTATATATGTGAAATTTATTTTTTTATCCTTATATCATGCATATATGGAATTCTTTTATTTAATTGCATATGTTGATGGGAGAATAATTAAACATTGATGATTTGAGGAATCGAGTTGAATGGATTCCATATTGAGATTATTTTTTAATTATGTTGGGTTGTAATAAAAATAGGAAAAACTCTATTAGAAATTTGGTAAAAATATTGCCAATTCATGAGAAACAAGTGTTGTACTAAAAGTTAATACACTACAACATTTAACAGTTTTACTAACAGACATTATCCGTCGGTGTAAGATTGTCATTCTACCGGTAAAAAATTTACCAACTAAATCTCTGACGGAATACATCTGTTGTAATAACGTTCGTCGGTAATTCCATGTTCTGTCACTAATTTTGTTGGTAAAAAATAAAAATAAAAATTGATGGTTTTACAGATGAAAAATGCACACACACAAAAATTCTTGCTGGAAATATACCAATGGAATTATTCTGTCTATATTTGCATCGGTAAATCACTGATGCAGTAACGACGTCAGTGATTGTGGCAAATGTAGTGAATATTTTTCAACTTTCTAAAAAATATCGATGGACTTATTTCGTCTGTAGAGACATTGGTGATTGTGGCAGATGCAGTAAATATTTTCAACTCTCTAGAAAATACTGACAAACTTATTCCGTCTATAAATCCGTCGGTTTGAATTTAAAAATATTTTTAAAAAATAAAATTGTGTAGAATAAATCATATAAATTGTATAGAATAATAGTAAAAAAACCAATTAAGCAAATAAAATTGTATAAAATATTAAAAATAAAATTAAATAATATTCATTGAAATATTCATTACAATTTTAGAGTGTTTCCAAAAAACAATTGAACTAAAAAAATGACAGAGCTAAAGGAGGAGGAGGAGGAGGTTGGTCGTTCCTGAGACCATACGGCTAAAAAGAGAGCGCGCACATACCACCCATCTGTGATCTCATGTCCATGACGATCTAGCAGAGTTGTTCATAACGCGTCGATAGTTGCTGATATTTCTGGGTAAGATCAGTTGTGTGTTGTTTTAAGGCCACGATCTCCTCAGAGTGGGTGCTCAATACTAACTGGGAGCTCCAAACGATTAAGACACTACAGGCCGCCTACAAGTTCTCGGTCGTAGTGTTGGAGAGTCTATACACCTGATTTTTATAGGGCCCACTAGACAATCATGCCTCCATCCACAAATCCGATCGAAATTCGGGTGGGTCGAAGGATCATCTTCGTATCTCTCCTTTAACCGGCTATTATATGTCTTCTAAAAATTAAAAAAGAAATCATCATATTCAATTCAAGAAAATAATAACTTAAAAAATAAAATGATTGAACGAGCATACCACGAAGTGTTGAGCGCGGTTGTCAACAAACTGTTACACCCCCAAGTGGCAGTCTTCACTTCACACGTGCGTCTCCACAAACAGCTCCATTGGGCTCAGTACACGTCTAAGAGACATAGCCTATAAGAAAAAAAAATGTTGCAAGTTAAATATATTTATAAATAACAACAAATTAATTAACAATAGATTTCATTAAAATTAATCCTACCATCCACTTCGCATGTGTAGTGAACGGAACAAAGCCGTCGATGTGTGTTGTCACCGAACCATGAATTTATTAGTTTCGGTTGTTGGCACCGGATTGTGAGCGTCGTGTGAACCACTCAGACATCACGTGCTGGATATATAATGACCATTTATCCTCCAGGATGTATGGCAGCCTAAAATCCCTCCAAAAAGCTATGTCATTCTAGCCTTGTAAACCGTTATCTCTAGCGTATGTTTTGTTTTTTTCTGCGCTTCATACCAAAAATCATGCAACTTACTTCCATTAACAAATTTTATATGAGTTAATGAAAAAATGGATTTTAAAACATATTTTTTAAAAAAAAATATCGTATTGTTTTTGATGTTACCTAGTTGTAGCGTGATTCTCACACCCACCTCGTAACATTGTCATGCGCGCTATCCCACTCGAATTTGTTTTGTGTATAAATAATTTATTTAAAATAAAAATAATAATTTATTTGAAATAAATAAAATTAGAAGTTAACACCAACCACAAATCTTCGAAACCATGCATCGATATAAGGTCTCCAATCATGATGTTTGGAAACCTGACTCCATTGAAATAATGAAATCTCCATCAATAATTTAAACACCGAAGTTATTACTCGGACGAACTCAATATTTGTGAACCTGAAAATAAATAAAATTAATGAAATATTAATTAGTTGTTCACAAATTACGCTATAAGTAAAAAAAAAAAACTAAAACCAAAACAAACTTACATTGAAAGGTTGTCTTTCCAATATGCCTCGTACTTACGAGTGAATTGACCCCGCTGTGAAGGTACACCGCCTATACGTTGTGGAATCGCGATGGAAGAGGAAGCATCGCAAGTCGGGGAAGGTGCCACTTCTTGATCGGCACCTAAGGACAAGTCATCCTCATTGTTAGAAGAACTAGCTGCAGCCATATGCTCAAGACATGTTGATTTCATTCTTCGCTTCTACACAAATTGAATGAATAATTACATAATCAAATTTGATTATTTAAAAAAAAATCGACAACACCTCCCCTATACTGGAGACTACCCAAATTTTTCAAAACCTGCAAATATTGACAATGTATATACCACAAACCATTTAATTTTATTTTAGTTATACCAGAAACTTTATATTTTTCAATTTCATCTCATTTTAGAAATGATAATAAAATGTTTTAACCATAAAATAAAGAAAAAAAATCCTATATATAACCTAACATCTATACATATTTAACAATAAAATAAATAAAAAAATAAAATTTAATTCTATATATTCAACTAACATCTATATAAATTCATCAATAACAATTAAAATTCATGAAAACAATCAAACACTCTATTATGCAATAATAGAGTAAAATTGAGATAAAACAATTAAATTTAATCTTATATATTCAATTAACATTTACAAGGTAAATTCAACAATAACAACTAAAATTCAACAAAATATTCAATTCTTATGGCAATACATATAATAAAATAGACAATAAATTACAAAGACTATAGACTTTAAAAATGAAAAATGATTACCTTAATAGCGTGTATATTTCTGGACTTTATCCACATATAATACAGAAAAATAAAAAACAAAAAAAAAATATATTGTCAATAAAATAAAGAAAAGATGAAAAAAAGAAAATCATTAAGTATATTAAATCACAATGCATGCCTTTTAATTTGTTAAAGATGAAGATAGAACTATAGAGGGTTACAAGAAAAAAACCAGATGTTTTGAAATGAAAGAGAGGGAAAAAACAAATGAAACGAAGGAGAGAAAAAAAATGAACTAAAGAGGCTCTCGGTGGGAGTTATACTGCAATTTTTCCGACGGACTATTAAATAATATTATTTTTAATTATTCCGTCGGTGAATTCACTTTAAAATTTTAAATTTTGCACTAAATTTTTTAAATAAACCTCCAAAATTTTCATAGTCCATCAATAATGTGAAATAAGTACACACAGTCAGAGATGCATTAATAACCCACGCTTTGGAATTCTCATTCTGTTAGTGCTTCAGAGGACTTCTCTGACATAGAAGGTGAGCAGTTCCTATCCTATCAAAAATATCGATGGACTCATTCCATCTGTAGTGACGTCGGTGATTGTGGCATATGCAATAAATATTTTACAACTCTCTGTGAAATACGGATGGACTCACTTCATCTGTAGAGAGGTTGGTGATTGTGGCACTTGCAGTAAATATTTTACAACTCTCTGTAAAATACTAAAGGACTTAGTCCGTTTGTAGATCCGTCGGTGATGTGAACAATGCATGACAAATTGTGTTTGTATTGCCTATTTATCCTCCCTGCAAACACTTGAATTGTAAACTGCCTGCACAACACAATAACAACAGTGAACAATTATAAAATAAATATTTCGTGGTACAAAATTTCATCCATAATGTTACATTATAAAAAATTCTTTACACTTTCATGTTCTGATAGTTAGTCATATTTTTTTTTTCTTATTCATCAATTGAATTGTCATCAGCTCCATCACAATCTTCAATGTGGATATCATCATCATCGACATGTTCTTGTCCGCTAGAGCTCATAACAACATTCAACTCTTATACTAAAATTTAATATATAAATGAACAAAAGGAAAAATAATTAAAATGTGTGATTATGCCCCTTCAACCAGTCAATTAGCTGTATTTACTAACTGATCCGGTCAACCGCTTGATAAAATGAGTAGTTTAGAATCGCTATTGTCTCCATCAGTCGACCATTTAATGATCTGGTAAAGGAAATTTAAGGATTATTGAAGGAGTTGATTGACCGAATAGTTGCACTCAATTAATTCGGTCAACCATTAAACTAAAAGTAGAGAAAAAAAAATTCCTTGAGCAATGCTAGAATATTGAATAAGAAAACAATCCAAAAATTCAAAATGTTACAAATTTGTTCTCTCATTGATTGGTTATCTTTCTTAGAGAATTGCTTGAAATTTGTTATCTTTATTCCTTTAGAGATTGTGTATAATTTTTCATCCCATTTAGAGTATGACTAATTGTAAGTAGGCCTTGTTATGTATCCTACTTATACCCCATCTCTAAGTGTTATGCTATTTTATCTTTGTTTATCTTTTTTTTTTCTATTTCTAATTGATAGTAAGTGTTTATTGTGCAAAGGGATTGAGATTTTCTTGTCATAGCACAACTTGTAGTGCATCGAATTGCCTGATAAAAAGTTTTGAAAAGGGATGGACGGTATGTGCAACCACGTAATTAGCATGAGGTTGTCTATATGCCTAGGGAACGACTAATATGTCAAGGGCTATCACATCTATATTAAATTGTGTCTATTATTGTGTTTGATACATTAGGAAATATTGTGTTATATAAAGAGCGTTGTTCCGAACATCACTATTGGAGTGTTTGTGGTTGTAGAACTCCTTGGATATGCCTCACAAATGTTGTCACACATGTGCGGCGTCGCGGCGATCGTCCATCCTCAGGTTGGATTCTATTTTTTTATCTATATGAAAAATGTGGGGAGACAAGGCATTCTTGTCTCGTATTAGTGGAAAATTTGAATTGAAGTCGCCACTTTGTATTTTGATCCTTAAAAACCCTAACTGGTCTCATAGATCGGATACAGAGACTGGTTGCGTAAAGGGAAGGTATTAGCACCCCAAATACTTCCTACCTAAGGTAGACTACATTGTTTTAATGTCTGATAAAATCTAAGGTTTTGTTGCGTTTTCTAGTCGTTAGTCGATTCTAAGGGTTCAAGAAAAAACCCTCTTCAATAAGGAGGTTCTTTATCTTATAGGTAAAGTCTAACCGTTCTAGTATCCACAAAAAGAAATTGATATTCGGAATGCGCCTTACGTGCAAGGTCGTACCCCAGATACTAAAAGACAACCAAAAAATAATTTTTGTTGTTTTTGAAATTTTGGTCAACGTTCTTGTGACTTTAATAAACTAGTTATTAAAGCCAAAATGCATGCTAAAATATATCTCTTTTTTGGTGTATGGAAAACACAATATGATTTTTTAGCTTTGAGATGGTCGTATGCACAAAAACATTTTTTTTTCTTTTTTTTTTTGTATTTTTCAAAAGTTGATGAAAACCAGGTATTTTAATACTGGATTTGTATTTTTACGACATAAAATATAGACCGATATTAAGCAAAAAAAGGCATAAATCAAAACGTGAGGAAATCACAAATATTGAAAAATATTTTTTTCTTTAATTTTTTTTGAAATGGGTCGGACCCGGCCCAAATACATAGGTTGGGCTAGGTCGAACCCGGCCTGACTACATGAGCCCAGCCCATGTGAATAGTGCTCTCCATTGTTCACATGATACGTGAACAGTGAAGGCGTTGAGGGACGACAACGGTTGCAAAGAAGGGCGACCTATGATGGCGTCGAGGCTGTGCTGCTGGCGGTGGTGGTTGCAACGGCGCTGCTAGTGGTGGCTGGGGGCACGGTGGCGTGCTGCTGGCTTCTTCTTCTTCACTGTGCAGAGGCAAGAGCCTCTGTTTTTTTTCTTTTCTTTTCTTTTCTTCGTTTTTGGTTCTCCTCTTCTGCCTTTTTCCCTCCTTTTTCCTTTTTTTTTTTTGCCTCTTCTCAACCTCTGTATTTATAGGTAGAGAATAGCGGTGAAATGGCCTGCCTCTATCCGGTCAGGGGATAGGGCAGGGCGGTTGGGGTGGCCTCTGTGCAGCTGCCCCAGCGCCGCTTGGGGGCTTGTCCCCTCTGTTTTTTTGCGTTCGTGGTAGGCCACCGGTCAGTATTCAGGCAAGTGGGGTGTTTTTTCGACGTCTTTTTGGGTCATTGGGGGAAGAGAAGGCGGTGAGAAACAGGAGAACAAAACTTTCTTATTCCTCTATTTTCTACGCGTCCAGGAGAAGAAGAAAGGCTACAATGCCGTTCAAAACGACACCGTTTTGGGCTTTTTTTTTTAACAGTGTATGAAACGGTGTCATTTTGGCCAAAACGCGCCATTTCATTTAAATAAAAACGGCGCTAAACTTATGTCGAAGTACAATTCAGTCCTCAATTTGTGATTTTTTCAATTGAGTCCTTAATTGAAAATTTTGATCAATTCAATCACATCCCTGCCAAGATTAACAATCGGCCTTGAAGTTGGCCGCCTTTTCCACTTTGGTCCTTGGTTTTTTATTTATACAATTTAACCCTCAATTGATCAGTAACTTTTAATTTTCTTCAATTTGGTCCCTAATTTAGTCAATATCAGCTCTCCTATTTATGCGCCTTTTCCAACTTGCTTCTTGGTTTTGGATTTATTTAATTAAACCCCTAATTGACCATCAAACTTCAATATTAATGCAATTAAGCATCTGATTTGACCAAATAAACTCACAAAAATTATAATTTGACCCCAAAACTTTAATTTCTTCCAATTAAAGCCAAAATTGACTTAAAAGTTAATTTTTCTTGCAATCAAACCCTTCATAAATCCAATTAAACCTTCAATAAAATTTAATTGAGTCCATAAACATCTGATTTTGGACTTTTCTTCCTTAAATCAAATTTTCTTTATCAACAGGGCTCTCATCGGTCAACGATGTACCATCAAATTTCAATTTTTGTATTTTTGAACCTCCTCAACCAAATTTTGACAATTTTCTGAGCGTTTTGGCATCCTCTTTTCACTTTTATATTTTTTGATAATATTTTTGATTTTTTTTGTATTTTTTTGAAGAGAGAAAAAAAAATGTGAATTGGAGAATAACCCAAAAATAGATTATGACAAATGTACAAGTCTATGTATCACTCAGACTATTGTGACAACTTAATTTGTATCTAATTTAATTTATTAGATATGCCTTACATGGTTCGATTGACCACCATGATGTTGTTATGATAGGTTATGTTTGTTGTGTTCTCTATGTCCATCTAAAGAGTCCTCAAATCAGTATTAGAGAGAATTACATGTTGATAATAAGATATTCTTGCAAAAGTAACCATTGTTGGTTGACTATAATTTGTTATAAATAGTTGTGATCATCATACGATGCCATAAAATCCATATAAAGAATAAACATATGGCTACATATGAGGCACCAATACACCAATGCGCTCATTTGTGATTAATGATAATAACCCTATTGGAATCATTGGGAGGTATTGTATAAGGACACTAAAGGTGTGCCCAAATATAGTTTTATATTGTAGTGGTGAATTAGATGATAGAGACCCATCTCCACCAGACACATCTAACACTAGATGATCTACCAGAATCTAAGGAGGTGGTGGATTTCTAACTCTTATACCCTAGAAGTTAGCCTTACTTTATTGCTAATATTGATTATTCATCTAGTGCAACGATGATGAGTTTACATGTGGTTTTCTTTGGAGGCATGTTTAATACTTTCTAGAACATATATTGAATCTTTTCCTATTAGGCATGCCAATCTATTGATCACTTAGATATTCTTCTTATCAATTTGCTACCAATTAACCATTTTTACATAATATATAGGAACTTAACTTGAGAAGAGGAGACAGGAAGTAACCGTGTAAAATCAAGCCAAGTGTGAGGGTTTAAGAACTCGAACCTTCAGAAAATATGATACGCTCTGAAGCAACACCATGCAAAGAAAAGAATAGGGTTATGAAGACACGGAGAGAGAAATTGTAAGAGTTAAAATGCAAGAAAAATAAATGGAAGGTTGTAAAAAAAAGCAAAAAAAGACCATATAGGACAAATAATAAATAAGATTGTAGTGGTAAATTAGATGATAGAGACCCATCTCCACCAGGCACATCTAACACTAGATGATCTACTAGAATCTAAGGAGGTGGTGGATTTCTGACTCTTATACCCTAGAAGTTAGCCTTACTCTATTGCTAATATTGATTATTCATCTAGTGCAACGATGATGAGTTTACATGTGGTTTTCTTTGGAGGCATGTTTAATACTTTCTAGAACATATATTGAATCTTTTCCCATTAGGCATGCCAATCTATTGATCACTTAGATATTCTTCTTATCAATTTGCTACCAATTAACCATTTTTACATAATATATAGGAACTTAACTTGAGAGGAGACAGGAAGTAACCGTGTAAAATCAAGCCAAGTGTTAGGGTTTAAGAACTCGAACCTTCAGAAAATATGATACGCTCTGAAGCAACACCATGCAAAGAAAAGAATAGGGTTACGAAGACACGGAGAGAGAAATTGTAAGAGTTAAAATGCAAGAAAAATAAATGGAAGGTTGTAAAAAAAAAAAGCAAAAAAAGACCATATAGGACAAATAATAAATAAGATTGTATTGAGATTGCATGTGTGCTGAACCATCACTCATATTGACTATGTGATTGTATAGACTTTAAATCCTATATGAGTACGTAACTCTAGTTCTAATACAAACCAAACTACTTCTTTTTATCGGATAAATCCAAAGCTGA
>Ga0325411_1003389_pt1 | contig 17958 bp, 9 predicted proteins | sample PopdelMetagenome_13_FD_206181 | JGI IMG/M metagenome (GOLD analysis project Ga0325411, IMG submission 206181) | Populus deltoides microbial communities from Bellville, Georgia, United States - Xylem-PdIQD-R4 | ecosystem: Host-associated > Plants > Phyllosphere > Stem > Wood/Secondary xylem...
AGGGCTCCTTTTCTCCTCTGATCATTTCCAGAAACTCATTCCTCTTATACAAAAGCAGATTTCTGATCACATCTGTTTCCCGCTTCCCGCCCCAAATAAAGAGGGAAGGAATGATAAATACAGATAATCGTGTAATATCACTAGTCCACATCTACATTTATGAGAATTTCTACCAGCATACAAAAGTATTGCACCAGTGCTCCATACAGATTTCTTTGAACTAGTGCTTCATCTCAAGGACTATCCTGTTAACAGCATTTCTTGGTCGCGTATTTCACCCTCACGCCACCGCAGATTAAATCGAAGCACTGCAGTTCAGATTGGCACTAAATGTAATTCTGGGGCCAGCATCAGTGACCAGTTCAATGTTACATCTATTAGTATGTACACATAGATATTAAATAAGTATGGAAACAACATGGTTACAAGATTTTATCACTGTCGCAGAGGTACATGGCCATCCCTGGAAGCCATCTTAAATCACTGGCGTATGACAGGAACAAGGCTCTCAAAAATCAATAGAGCAATCCACTTGAATATGTATTCTCAACTTCGCTTTCAATTGCTGATCCACCTTCGTTTTCGAGGAGGCCGCTCTGGTTTAATCTCTGAATCTGCAGGAGTCTCAGGTTTGACAGAAGGCACGGCCTCGCTCTCCATCTTTTTTACTGAGAAGGCATCTTTCTCACTTGGCATTGGAAGCTTGAACCTCTCGCTCCGCTTCTTCAACTTCTCAACCGTGTCCAAGTGCCGGTCCTCTGATGGCTTTGTATCAGTATCCTTATTCTCTGCATCAGCAACATCTTTCTCTTCACCTGTGCAATGCTTCTCAACAGTCTCAATTTTTGCCTGCTTCTCAACAGTCTCAACTTTCTTAGGGAGTTCATCAGAAAGTTTACTGCCTTGTAAAGATCCACCATTGCTATTCCTATCAGTCTCTTTAAACTTTAAGGAAGCTGATGCCTTGCTGATATTGTAATCCCTCTCTTTATGGCTTGTCCAACGCTCCAATTTTGAGCGTCCTTTCCTGGAATCTTGTTGTTCATCATCCGAGGAAGCATTTTTCTTGAGTCTTTTGGAAGAGTTCAATTGCATCAAGATCTCAGCCTCTCTGCTTCCTGGCTCACGAGAGCGTTTTAAAACCTAGAAAAAGTAAAAGATGAACAGCACCAGCTCAGTTCAAGGCACTTTCTAAATTAATCAGCAAGTGGTCAACTAGTTGACAACCAAATGAGTTGCCAAGGGAAAGAGTACATGTATAAAAACTTGATTTTAATGACCACACCCAATCTAAGCTCTCGATGTGAACTTCAAGAAATCTTAACAGTAAAAAAGTTTCCATAAAGAAAATCAAATCTGAATGTAGCCCACCATTGTGAACTAATTTCAAGAAATCTTAACAATCAAAATGGCTAGGCATTCCTAAGCATAACCCTAGGAATTTGCAGCACTGCCTGCCCAAGTACCTAGATCTCCACTGTACCTGTCATTGGTGGTATTAGATAGTGAAGGTGAGAGACTACATAACACATATCTTAAAGTGAGTTCTGCATCATGTTGAATATCAGTTCAGATTTTATCAGACTTGCTTAAAGTGAGATGACCTCACAAGGCTTTTATCTCCTTGAGCGGGTATGATGCACTTCAGTAACAGGAAGACTATACCTTTTTTTTTTGCATGGTTCTGTGGCATGCAGGGTGGAGTCATTCGGATCCACCTGAAGGGTTTAGGAAATGAAAGGATGAGAAAATGTTGTGGATGTGCGGTATCTATGGGGTAGTTTGGCAGTTGGAGATAAAGCAGATTAGAGAATTGGTAGCTATTCAGCAGCTGTTGTGCATTTTTAATTTCAGGGCTTTTCTGTTTGGATATCTCCCAGTTGCTTTCTGCTAGCTTAGTTTTGTCATTAGGAGGATGCATCCTTGTATTTATGTTCTGTTTTACCTTCCACTAATACAGTTTTCTTCTATCAAAGACAGTTTTATATGTTACTTCATTTATCAATTATCTGCCCTGAGGAGGGTATTCCTTAAGTTCTATTTTCTAGAGCTAAGCATGGGACTTACCGTTTCATCATTGTGACCATTCAGGTTGTCTTGGTTTCTTTTGGAAGGGCCCCAGGTGCCATGATCTCCACCATCAGATTCTTTATTCTTCCTTGGGTTTTCTTTATGCTTCTTCTCATGCACCCTTTGGCTAACAGAAGTATCTACAGTGCGATCAACACGAGAGCTTGACCTTTCCTGCCTGGATCTTCTCTCTTCATTACTAAACTGATTTCCTCGTGCATAAACATCATCACGTCCCCTATGATGTGAAAGACTTTCATCCTCCATTCGGTCCCTTCTTTTCTGGTGTTCACTGATTCGAACTGTATCTTTAAGTTGGTACTCTTTATCAGAAACTTTATATTCATCTTTCCCCCAAGCATGGCCAGCCCATGCTTTGTCATCCACAACACGCCCACTCCTTGCAGATGCTCGTCCTTCTTCTCTCTCTCGTTTTGGTAAAATTTCTTCACTGGATTGTTTTACCCTATATAACTCCTCCCTCTCCCTCCCCCTCTCCCTCTGCCTCTCACCCCTCTCTCTTTGGAGCCAGACCTCGTCTTTATGCTTAACAGAGTGATAACCATCAAGATTGTCTCTAATCCTTTGCTGATCATCTCTTTCGTGCCTTCGGCGACTGGTATTTTCTCTGTGGCCATGCAGTATCTCCTCCTTATCAGCATATTCTCTTTTCACATATTCTTCATCTTTCCTCCTTTTGCTATGGTAGTCATCTACCATTTCAAACCTACTCTTCAAATTGTCATCTCTTTCCCTGTGCCGTGAACTGCCATCCTTATCATGATGGATCCTGTAGCTGCCATTCTCTAACTGTTTCCTTGAATGAAGATGTTCATCTTTGTCACTCCTCTCAGTCTCCCGAATCTTACCCCGGTGCCTTGATCCCATTTCATCTCCGTGTTCCCTCTTCCTGTCTTCAGTTCTATGTTTTCTGCTATGTGGATCTTCATCTCTTTGTTGCCAAGAGATATCTGGATTTTCACGCTCCTTTCGTTTATCATAGCTCTCATGCTTCATATGCAAATGATGGGGCAAGCTAGGATCCAGGTCTCTATGAGGATAAGAATCCTCCCTCCCTCTTATCACACCACGATTTCTTTCCATCTCTCTTCTCACATCACGATCCTTTCTTTGAAAATTCTGTTCATTTTCATCAAGGTGCCGTCTGATGCTCCCTGAGCGTGTAGAACGTCTATCTTGAATAACTTCCTCCTCAACACCATCTTGCCATTTCTGATAATCTTTGCTACTGCCTGATCTTGCTTTGCTATTTTCACTGCTTCTTGCAGCCTTTGAGTCTTCCTCATCATCAAGCTGTTGCAATGCAGGCTGTTCGCCATGAGAACTTACCTTTTGTTTCCTTGTAGAATGGTGCACATTTCCATCCTTATCATTAGTGGTTTCTTCATTCTCAGTCATTTCATCCCTTCCCAATCTAGAGCTTCCCTCAGCTTGCAAAGGCTCAACATCATCTTTTTCCTCGGAACTCAACTGTCTTGCATCTCGAACTGTGATAGGAGATGATATCCGTGGACTGAGTTTATCGTCCACACTTTCAGTTGATTCTTCCTCCACATCATCAAGAAATTTCTTGTCTCGTGAGTTTTGACTAGGAGTTAAATGAGGAGAACTATCACATGATCTTCCCTGCATCCGCCTGTGAAGAAGAGGAAAGAGTTAGAATTTTTTCTGTAGTTCAGGTGCAGTTTTAACAAGTGAAGACTAAATCAACATCAAAACTAAAAGAAACTACGACTAATGAATTCTTGATCCATCAAGCATTCACTATGGCAACAGCCTATGGCCTGCTAAACACAAGATTTACAGCTTAAAATAAATTCTCTAATAAACAAAAAAAACTATCTCATCACAATTTATAACTGAATAGGTTAAAGATGAAAATATCCATGGGTCCATTAAGTACTCCAAATTCAGGGGCGGACAAATGTGAGTTTTCAGATTGACAAGTAAAACACTATAACCACCAGTATCACACAAGAGTGTAATTATGACTGAACATAGAAATGTGCATACCTCTAGTTTCTCTCCTAAGAAATCATTAACTCAGTTTACAGTTATCCACAACTCAGTCTACATTTAATCTATAATTCACTATTTTCATGATCTTTTAGAATCCTCCGACCATGCTTCAGTGAAGCATATGAAAGGTGGCCAAATTTCACTCTTGTGAAAATTGATACACACATAAGAACCTCTGGATGGGGGGGTTGTGCATCCCTACCCACTATTTATGGCATCCTAAGTATATTCTCTAGAATCTCCTCCTGTAAGGTGCTCATCAAGATTATCATCTCTTTCAGATGCTTTCAAATGTCAAATGCCTATTACTTGATATCTGAAATACAAAAAGATTCATAAAAAGAGAGAAAATAAGCAGATGCTGGCATATTAACTCTATCCAAATTGAATACAGCGGCACAGGAAGTATCAAGAGTATTTGGTTTAGTTAAAGGCATTTCTATAAGAATTCTCTCATTATGTTTTGAACACTTATTCTTCTTCTCTAAATGTTGCCACTACCATAATTATTCTACAGCCCCCAAAGTGTCCTCCAGTAGCCACTATTAACCATTATGTCAGCACAGCCCTAATTTTCACTTTTTTACCCCAACTCTTTCTCAACTCAATACCCATTAAACCACTCAAAAGAAAACCTAAATCTTCAACATTTAACCACCATACTCATTCTTCTCCATTTTTTCTTTTTCAATTTGTCAACATTTTGTCACCAAACTTCATTGTTGTCCAACCACTTGCAAAACCTTAAAACAATTTATACATTCCGCATCAATCCGAAACCCTAAATTTCCCAATTTAACAACCCTAGCCCATCACAGAACAAACAAATGCATATTCCTTGAACCTGTCCTGCATTGCCATAATAGCGTAATTGACTATGGTAAGCCTTATTTCATACCTTTCCTCATGAGGGGTGCCAGAGTCCCTACCAGGGTAGGAAGGAGGGTGACCCCTAGAACCAGTCTGGTGGTATGGAGCTGGTGCTTTGGGATGGAAGGGCAAAACATCTCCCTCAGACATGTTGTGGGCAGAATTCATGTAAGGTGTTCTCCTCCCACCCTTTCGACCATTGTAGGCCTGTGGAAAACCACCAGCATATTCATTTTCTGTCTGTTCCATGTCATCTTCAGATGCATCGCTCACTTTAAAGTCATCTTTTTGAGGATCATTGTGTGCTCCATCCTGGACACCATCTCTTGGGGGGGAATCATCTAGAGAGCCCTGGCAGACAATCTATTCATCAAAGAAACTTTTAGTTAATCTACACTGCATATGTACTGCGCAGATATCAATCAAATGAATATGGCTATATCAGTGCAATTAAAGACAAATGTTTATTTACCTCTATGATGGCATCAGAATCACGAAGTCGGGGAGCTCGACCTTCAATGGAGGGGATGCGTTCACCATAACCAGTTTCAACTTGTATTGCTCTTCCAGTTGGCTAAAAAGCAAATAAAGTAAACCATTGAGTCCTCAAAGCAACACGGAACCAATGATAAATGTAGAGAATCTGACATCTTTAAAACATTTTTATAGAAAACCGTGTTTTTTTGGTTCATTGGGAGGCCAATGGGCCTTGGACTACACAATAAGAGTAGCCCTCCTCTGATCCCTAAATCCACACTCCAAGCCATCACTCCCAAGGTTTGAATCTGAGACCTCCTAGTGAAAATCCTAAGTCTTAACAGACAGAGTGTCCCACTAGGAAAAATAGAAAACCATGTTTGAATGATTTGGACAATAAGGAAGAGCCATTCCTGGCTATGCAACAAGAATGGATATGTTTAAGTTGCAGGCAGTAGATGAATTATACAAGAGAGCCTTCTCAAAAAGACATGGATTTTTGTCTCTGATTATGAAAAAATAATGGTCAAATTTTAGGCTAAATATGTAGAAGAGAATGGAAGTCAAAGCATACTATTTGTGGCCGCATACGAGCAGATCCTTTAGCCAAATCACTCTGTCCAATGTCTGACTTTCCAGCATTTGAATTGTCAGCTGGAGCATGGAAACCCGTTGCCGCTGCTAGTTCTGGTGGCAAATCAGGATCGTATTCCTAAAGTGAATTCAATAGAAAATCAGAAACTTTCCTCTTCACCAAGTAAAAACTGAAATATACGATTTATTTTACTGTATGAATATCCATAAACCATAGCATGCATGATGCCTAAGCATACAATTACCTGCTCTGCCCGCCCACTTTCATAAACACGAATTTTGCTTTGCATTGTAGTCTCCAGTCGATATTGTTCCTGCACAATTGAAATGATCCTCTTACATATTCATATATCTAATAGATAATACAATTTAAAATACAATATTCACCAGCTGTTTGCAATAATCTTTCCAGCTCTCCTCATTCAAACCAAAGTTGAAGTAGTCCGATATGTCCACGCCAGGATATTTCCATGGCTTTTCCTCAAAGCCATCAATGTCAAAATCAAATATGGACCTGAAAATAATATTGAGGATTGATAATCATTCATCAGGAGTCAGGACAAACCATATAGCTCAATTGGACAATGCATGGTAGTCCCTTACTGAAATGGACAACTCACAAATTAAAGACCAAACAAAAGGATTTATGTGACATGCAAACACAAAAGTATATCTTGGGTATCACCTAACAACTATAGTGAATTTCAACTCACTAGATAAAGACATCAGCATGACAAGGCCTGGGATTAAACAGTGTATTAGGTGAAGATTGAAGAGCAGGATGGTTGTGTAGTGATTATTCCATATAGGAGTTTATGCGATTATAAACCAAACAAACAGCTTGCTGAGGTAGAAGGTCAGACGGTACAGTACATGCACAGATGGCAATCAGAAGATGTCAAGTCTCAGAGGGGTAATTAATATGTACCCCACGTACATATTTCCCATTTCCAAGAAGCATCTGATTTATAAATCTATCTAATTATTCAATATGGATTGACCAAAGTACAGATTTAAAATTAATATGTTTCACAGATAATGGTATTCCACACAACACATAAATGTAGGAAAAGGGCTCATTTATGCAACCTTGATGGAGCCATACTAAAAAAAAATATTGCTTTTATTCATATAATTTTTAGGAAGGGCAACGTCAACGGCCTTTTAGGCTATGGAAACAGCACCTGCATTTTGTACCATCTAAACAGTTCTGTGTCTCCTGCAAGGTGGTGGATCTCAAGTTCAATTTCCACCATATTTGAGAAATATCATCAGGATCATAGTTGATCCAGAAGAGAGCATGCAGGAAAAACTACAGGCTGTTTTGAAATGGAGAAGCCCCCCTTGATGGCTGATCCCATCCACCACCCATGACAGGTCTCATATGAGAACCCTAAATCTATCTCATACTTTCATTTAATTCAGGAATGCCTTGGAGCTTGCTGCACCTCACCTTATTTAATGAACTTAAGGAAATGGAAAAGATTCTAAAATCAAATCATCTAAAGTACTCTTTTACAAAGGCTTTAAGAACACATACATCTAATCCAAACCCAAGGTAGAATCTATAGCATGAGGATGATTCAAGAAAATCAATGATGGTGTAACCCTAAATATTACCAAACATGGAATCATGTAAAGATGGAAGGCTTTGATCTATTGTTAATGAACTTGTCATTTATTACTCTTGTAACATGAGATTTTGAGCCTCTCTAGCAAATAGCAAGTCAGCCAGAGCACCCAATGAAACATAGTAACAGACAATGAAGCAACAGCACATATATATGCTTCTCCTACTATAATGATTAGAGAGAAAAGAGAATTTCTAAACACACACACACACACACAAACACAGAGAGAGAGAGGGAGGGAGGGAGGGAGGGAGGGAGAGAAGATGAAAGAATTGATACCCCCCAAAAAGATTAAGAGCAAGAAAGTTTCTTGGCTCAGCGCTTTTCTTTTGGCCATGGGTCCATAGCATTGCATGTGTTATCCACATATGCAGGTAAGAGAGAGAAAGATGCAGACAACAAAGATGAAAGAAAAGCATGAAACCCTAAGAATATACAGCTGAGATCTTGAACACCCACAACCAGCATAGTTTAGAAATTAAATTTCAACTCAACGGTGAGACAGTGAGCATCATATTCAAAATTTCAAATATATTTGATTAAGTCATATTCAGATGCTTGGAGCCTCAAACACACACACACACACACACACACACACAGTGTCAACAACTTTTATAGAATGTCACATGGACCATTGACCAAAAAAACTAGCTGTGACATTGTAAAAATCCAGCTAATGATGTAAATAATTTACAAACAACTTAAATGCAAGATAATTGATAAAAACAAAATAATGTAATGAAACTCAGTGAGAGAAAAAACCAGTTGATGAATTTAAGTGAAAATTACTTGTGGGAAGGAAGCGTGAATTCCATTCCACTGCCAAAACCCCTCCCTGCACCCCAAGCAGACCCTCCAAATCCTGGATGAAAGTTCTTTTGAGGGGCACCTTTTATTCCTACTGGTCGCCAGTCACCTCTACCTCGACCAGCTATAGCACCCATGTTCATAGGAGGACGGACTTGACCTGGAGTTCCTCCGGGACCAACACTAGTAGCTGCAGGCATCGGTGCTGCACCAGGTCTTACATACTGCATTCCAACAAAAAATAAGCCATAATGTTGACAGGGAAATGAAATGAAAATAAGAGGCAAGCCCATCAAATTAAAAAGTAAAAACAAATGAAAAGCCATCGGCACCAAATTAAAAACAAAAGTAAGCCAGTGGCACCGAACAATTGCAGGTGAAGAGAACTCTACATACACAATTAACTTGCAACAATGATTCTTATTTGCACGGAGAAACTACAAGCTGGCATAAGTTAAGCATGGCTCATCAAAATTAAGCTTCCAATTTAGGAACATAAATCATATCAAAATTAAGGCTACTTTTCATCATGCTAGCAACAAACAACAGAATTGGCCCAAATCAAAACACGGGAAAAGGTCAACCTATTCAGCTTTAGAATATATGAAGTTCAAGCCCAAGATACAATCTGCAACGACAGTAAGGACAGTTTGAAATTGCACAAAGAGACAGGCAAGATGGTGAAACTCAAGGTATGGAAAGGAACTTTACAGCTGGGCGTCAAGGAGGAAGTGAGCAATAAGAGCAAAGACAGTAAGGACAGTTTCAAAAAGACCAGGCGAGAAACCACATATCAATTTGACCACTGGGGCTATTACAAGTTTTCAACCAAAAGAAAAATTATTATGAAGGTTCAATGGAAAGGCATCTCAAACATATGGATTCCAATTCCAAAAAGTAACATGTCAATGGAATTAACTAGTTGTAGATTTTGAGTTGGACAATTCAATGAATGAAGAGGAATAAATGAGTTTAGCTCAGTATAGTTCGTGGCTATCTAAAGCAAATAATACCAGGAGAAAGATAAGCACATCCTATGTCATTGTAGGGTGCATCAAAAATACTACTTACTACCTCTAATATACCAGGGAAAATGTTCACTTAAATTTTTGTGGGGACTATCAAGACAGAAATAATAGGCTGCAGACCATTTGTTTGCAAAATTACATGCACATCTTCTTGGCCATAAGAAAACGGAGCAAATTTTACCAAGCATCTCAAGCAATTATTTACCTTCTCGGCTGTTCCTACCACAGCATTACCCCTATTATACAAATGCAATAGGTCAACCCAGATAAAGATTACAACAACCATGAACTTAATTGACACATTTGAGCATGGGGAGACATGCCTAGCTATAACAGCTCCCCATGCATCAACAACAAAGATATCTTGATCGTCATTTTCATCCTCACAATATCCACCTATTTAAACTGATGATTGCAAAGGCCAAAGATTGTTATTGTGACCCACAGAGAAAAAATGCTGACTGCAGGGCATTCTGACATGGTGGAGCAAAGGAGCCCTTCATAATCAAAGGCTAAACTTGAGCAGGGGAGGTAAAATGACAATCATGAAATCTAAGAGGAACCAATGCCAAAGTTTGTTGGCATGCCAAAAAATTCCGCAGGATGTAATCTTGGTGCTAGCATCGTTGTCCATTGCATCTGTTCCCGAGCAATAATGTCATTGCAGGAGAATCCAAGGAAAAGTACTTACAATTAGAAATGCTTTTCAAATTTTCATATTTGCATAACAACTAGGAATCTATCCAAGTGGTTACTTTATGAAAATCTCAGGGTTGTTTCACCCAAGAGAAACGTGTTTAGCAATTGACTAAAAAATTCTCCACAAATATATGCTTCCCAGACACCAAAGCTCGTTCGAGAAATATCAACAATTGAGGTGAATGAAATTTTGCAAACCAATTAATCCTCGGTGGCTTGCAGTATTTAGGAAATTTTGAACCTTGAAGCCAGATAATGTATCTAGAAGAAGCAATACGATGAAAAAAGCACATAAAATTCATGAGCATAATCAAGTAAATTTAAGAATTTTCATTCAACTTTTTCAAGTAATCATACATTTATAAGAAAAGGAACTATAAAACCCACTCATATCATATGTACAATAGTTACAAAAGCCCTGACTTGCTTTTCTTTCTTTCTTTCTTTCTTTCTTTTAAAGCTCAACATAGAACATCAACAACTACAACACTGACCTTAAACTGAGAATGAAACGGATGGTGATGATAAACATGATTGCTATACCCAATCTTCGGTCCGACCACTGCATTTCCTTTCCCCACCGCTTCTCCTCCTTCTTTCCTCTCGCCTTCTGCCCCGCCTCCTGCAGCCGCAACCCCATCCTCACCGCCACCCCAATCCTGCTCCTCTATCGCTTGATTCGGTCCATCTCCATCAGCGACAATCACAAGCGGGTCTCCATCCTCGTCATCATCACCGATCTCTCTATCAATTCCCATGGTCCCGCCAGGATGAGTGTTATCATTCAACACGATTTGCAAATCATCCTCGCTATCACTCTCCTCCTCGTCTTGCCAATCGCCACCGCCGCCACTGATCTCAGCAGAAGCTTCCATCTTTCTAGAATCATCTTCCATCAATCCAGGGATAATCGGGCCCGAATCTTCAAGAATCCCAGTATTAACCTCCTCGATATCAAAACTGACCTCTGTGTCCTCGCCAATGGATCCTTTAATAGGCGATTCTGCATCTCCCAAAACCCTAATTCGAGGAGCTGAATAAGAGGTAATTTGAATAGAGTTTTGATTGGATGGATCAGGAGGATTGCCGTGGAGGATCTCGTCATCGTCGTCTTTGACAGCGTCGTTGATATCGATCGGACGGTGGAGAGAAGAGGGTGCAGAGAGAGGTTGTGTTGGTTGCGGAGTAGAGGATGAGGATGAAGAGAATGGACGTAAGACGTCAGTGTAGAGATCTCCAAATTCGTCGTCGTCTTCCATCGTAGAGAGAGAGAGTGATAGAGAGAGCTCTTGGTTTTTCAGAGAGAAGTAAAGAGAAGAAAGCTAGCGAGACAAAGGGTTTTGAGGTTCAGGGGACGTGTTTGTTTCGTGTTTTATTTGTGAAGTAATGAGCATGGCGAGAGGCTCGGTTGGTTTGGGTCGTAGTTACGAGCCCCGGCAGCTTCATTTGGTTTGGGTCAGGCACTTAATGGATCAATTAGAGTTTTGATCAAGCCGAGTTATTGGAAAAATCTTTTTTTGTATTCAACATGATATCCTTTGTTTAAAAGTTAAAGTTGAGTTGAGTTGATAGAAGTCAACTCCAAACCAGATTTTAAATTAAATCAAATTAATCATTAATTTTTTTAAAAGTTAAAAATTGAGTTGTTCTAGGTTAACTCCTAGCCTACAACTCAAGTTTTAAATGATCAGCTGTTAATAACTATAGTTTAGATTTGGGTTTGTTTTTTGTTTTAATTTTAGACATTTACCTAACAATTGAATTAAATTGATAATTAAAAATCTTTATTTGGAATAATTTTAAAATATAAAATTCATTTGGTTTGAGCTATTAAAAAGATACAATTTACTTAGTCTGCAATTGTTAAAAAAAAAATCAAGCTCACGTGAGAAAGGAAGGAATAAGAGAATTGATGAATCAGTATTTTTTATTTAATATTTTGTAGCTTGGAAGAGTCCAATGCAATGTAGATTTGGCAATAAACCAGATTCAATGCTAAACCTATATGTATTGGGTTTGACAGATTGCTTGAACCAATACACTTGAGTTCAGTCATTAGTTGAATCTAATATAATATGAGTCTGACACGTTATCAAATCCAATACATTTAAGTTCAGCCATTAGTTAAATCTAATGTAACATTGATCTAGCAAGTCACTTTTTTTATTTGAGTTTGGCTACATGACATGTCTAATTGATCTTAAAAATTTAGGACTATGAAGCTCAAATTAATTACATAAATTGTTCATATTAAAGGTAATAATCTCCATGTAAAATAAGTTCCTTAAGGATTTACCACATTAAACAATTCATAAATGATATGTGATGGATATTTATCTCTCATTAATAATATATAAGGGGTATTTTACCCTCATTAATGCTATTAAAATAATAAGACTTCTTAGTTCTTCCTTTTTCTTAAAGACGACTTTAGGTAGGAGTAATCATTTTCGATTCAGTTCGGTTTTTATCAAAAAAAGTAACTAAACTGGTTTTTTTAAAAAACCGAAACCAGTTCAAACCGACCCGTTTTGGTTTGGTTGAATTATTCTAGAACAAAAACTGGTTCAAACCGACCAGTTTCGGTTTGGTTTGGTTTCTAGGTTTAGCTTGGTTTTTTTGGTTTGGATTCGGCTTGGTTTTTTTTGTTTCAGGCTTATAAAACCGAAACCGAATCGAACCGGTTGATTTTTTTAAAATTCTAACCGATTTAATCGGGTTTTTTTCATGGTTCGGTTTTTCAGTTATTTTTTTCTGGTTTTTTTAATTTAATTGGTTTTTCAATTTTTTTACTTACTCCTAACTTTAGGGGTTATATATACCCCATGAACCATTTAGGTATGAGGGTCGAAACTTTTTCAACTTTAAATAGCTTCTATATACTTCACACTATTGACCATACTAAAATATATGAACAAACACATTTATTCTTAGAATTTAAAGATTTTTTTAATCATTTATTATTTGTTCTATAAAGTTATATCATTAATTTGGTAATTCTCGAGCTAAAGAGAAGAAAATAATGTTATTGAACACATTGATCAACCACTATCATCGAAGACTTTATAATTGGAGGGTCTTTAAATACTCTTGAATATGATTGTTTTTACAAGTACTTAGGTTTTTACCATTAGTTTCGTATTTCCCGAAATAAGAAGAAGAAAATTGTGTTCTTAAATACATTGATTAATCACTATCCAAATATTAAATACCATATTACTTGAATATTCTGGATTTCAGAAAACATTAGCGTTTATGGAAAAAAAAACATTCAAAAAGTCATAAATATAATTAGTTAATTCTTTTTTCTATTTATAATCATTAATAATAGATAATAAATACACTTTTAAATGAGTTAGTAATCTCCCTACCACCATATATATTCTTGTGTGGCCAACCCTCCATGACCAAGTAATAACGAAAAATCTTTGTGAAAAAATGGCCATTTAAGGCTAATTTCTTTTTTACTTCTAATTGTATTTTAATCATTTTACTATGTGTTTTAATTTTTATTTTTCATACCCAGTCAAATATTAAATTTCTCCTCATCTGACATTATAATTATGTAAAAATCATTATGAAAATACCAAAGTATCATTTGACTATAGTTTTAATTGTTTTGATTATTTAGTCGTTTTTACTATGCAATTAAAATAGAAAATGATTTTTTTTAATTTGATAATGACTAATATAATTTGTAAAAAAAATTCAATACCCCTAATTTCTAGTGTTAAATTTTTTATGTGAGGGGTAAAACTGTGAAAACACTGTTCAATGATCAATGTTTACACTTTAAAGGTGAAGGGCAGTGGATAGATAGAAATAAATTTGATGGTGGTCCATGAAAATACCTCAACAGGCCCAGACCCATAAAAGACCCGAGGTCCGCAAGCTCAAAACAACCGAAACAGCAGCAACACCGAACAGAGAACAACCAATTGCCACTCCTCCATGTTACTGTAATTTCTCACCTTTCAAAGTCCAAACAGACCATAGTATAAAAAAAATTAATATTTGCCGTAGAAAGAAAGAAAATCAAACCCTAAAAAAACATGATCGGAGTAGGCAAGATCAAGCAATACTCTAACGTCCTCGAAAAACCTCTTAGCAAAGGCAAACAAGAGGTAACCTTCTTGTTCGAGTTTTCGATCTCTAACCTACTCATGCCATTGGTGTGGTTTTCATTTGTTTCGAAGTCTTGAGCATTCAATTGATTGTTAGGAATTTTCTTTTTTGCAGGTGAGTTTGAGTGCGTTTGCATTTTTGTTTTCGGAACTTGTCCAGTATAATCAAACACAGGTTGATAACATTGCTGAATTAGAGCGAAGGTGAACATCGTGTTTTTGCAATATTTTCTTACTTCAATTCCATTATGCTCGCAAATTGCTCGATTTTATATAGTTAAGAATGTGTAATTGATTATTTTGATGAAAAAAAACAGTTATTTTAATCTCATATTAGTATATAAATTAATAAATTTTAGTGTGGTTTTTGAAGTGAAAAAAAAAGAAGGAATGGTTGAAACTAGTGTAATTAGAAGTGTTTACTCTAGACACCTGTAATTTAATTTCGTAACTGTTGTACATGGCCTTCTATTTATATTTTTTTTTATATCAAGTATTCGGGGTGTTGTCACTTGTTATAATAATCTTTGTGAGAAACGGAGCAGGCTAGAGGATGCAGGATATGCTGTGGGGGCTCGAGTTCTGGAACTTCTTTGTCATAGGGACAAGGTATTCACATTGCTAAGGGTTCTCCTTGGAACTCCTGTCACAGTTAAAAATTTGTTGGTCATGCCTATATTGATGCAATTTCTTAGACACGTTCTCTGAAACAATCACACACATGAGAAGTAGACAAGTTCGGTTAGAAACTTTTTAGTTATTTCTTTGGCAGTAAGCAGCAGGGGCATTATATATATTAATATCATCACCCCACCCCCAATATAGTGATTATGTTATCTGGATTTTTTTTATTTTTCTTTCAGAGGCAGCAGGAATATAGGCATTATACATCTGTATCTCTGATCATAGTTTGTGGCCATGATTGTATATGACTGGGGTTTTGAATTGGGTGTGAGTAGCATGTGATATGAATTGCAGTTTGCGGGTTAGTTGTGAATAATGAATTACTTAATCAATGTTCCTGTGCTAGAATTGCTGGGAGAGGAGTCACAGTCCATTCTCGTTTTCAGTGCATGAAAGCATGCTTAGATTGCTGAAATTAGAGTAGTTTGATCTTCCACTCCACATTTGATGTCTTTAATGGCTCTACATTTTGCTGACTGGATACTTAGAATTTCATGCTGTCCACAGAATTGATACCTTTTTTTATGCTGAATGGATTTACTTACAAAATAACTTTTAACATGTTATAGCTAGATCATGACATCAATCCAGAAAATTGCTTTGTTAGCTATCTTAACATCATCAACCTTTAGTTTTTGTCTGTGAAATCTGTGACTTGCTAAACTTTGAGCTTATGCATAGATGTTTATATTCAGTCAAATGCTATAAAGGCACTGTCCATACAGTGAGTCAATGGTGTGGTGTGGTCATTCACTGTAGTTTATTTGCATTTCTCCAAGGATCTCATTTTGCATTTCCCTCCTATCTCTCTCACCCTTGTGGCAACTAGTTTGTGGTTATACAAGGGGTGTGATTTAAGTTGTCTAGAGCTCTGGCTAGCTTGCCTCAGGAGGATTCTATTGAGTAAACTTGCGTTATGTATGATTTGGCTTCCCTCTGGAAATAGACCAATAGGTTTGCTTCATTGAACTTTATTTTGCATTGCATTTGGTTTCTACAAGTGCTATGTCAATGCTTCTTTTGATGCTACAGGGCAACAGAAGGGAAACACGATTGTTGGGTATTTTGTCTTTTGTGCACAGCACTGTGTGGAAAGTGTTATTTGGAAAGGTAAGTTTATTTGCAGTATTTGAAAGTTCAATGACTCCGTAAGTTACATTTTATGTGAAAATGGAAAGTCATACCAAGGTGTTTTCTTTATTATTTTATTTCCATTTCTAATCTGCAATTTAGCATGTTTTACCCATTTTTGTCTTCTCAAATCCTTTATTTGTGTACCTTTTTCATTTCCTTTTCTATACATATGGTTGAAATATAGGTTCATGAAAAATTCGAAGTTGGACCTTACCAGTCTCTTTCCTGCTATCATGTTAGGTAGCTGACTCCCTTGAGAAAGGCACTGAACATGAAGATGAATACATGATCAGCGAAAAGGAGCTCCTTGTCAACAGGTAGTAATTATATCCTTGCCCTTTTTTGTTCAATAATATGACAATTGCTGTCACAAGTAGCTGGATTTGGGGCTATAAGTTATGATCTAGGTGCTGAACTGTCTTTGTGCTGTAGATTCATTTCAATTCCAAAGGACATGGGGACATTTAACTGTGGGGCATTTGTTGCTGGAATAGTAAGGGTAAGTACTAAATTTAATTCATACGACCTTTTGGTGGGCGGAATCTCTTATGAGCTTTTTTCTCCCTTTTCCCTTTGTAGGGTGTTTTGGATGGTGCAGGTTTTCCAGCTGTAGTAACAGCTCATTTTGTACCTATGGAGGGCCAGCAACGACCTAGGACGACCATTTTGATAAAATTTGCTGAAGAGGTAAGGATTACCTTGTTTCCTTTCCCATTCACTTTGGCAAATGGATCAACAAAGATTGATTTTGCTTTAAATTCTGCCTATTCTATTCCAGTTCTTGCAATGTTCTTTCTCATCCCCTGTCTTGAATACTTGTCATGTTATGTGAAGTTTTGGTTTGCTGCTTTTGAATTGGACTGAAGATTGCAGATAACCTATTACGAAACTGGATTAACATTTGCATATTACTACTCCAAGGGTATGCATTGGGTGTTCAGTAGAACTTTCCATTTTGGTCAATCAATGAAATTTAAAATAAGTACTTATATAGGGACATTGCCTTTACTGGTTGCTCCACCCTTGCATTTTTTGGTTGCCGACATCTTTGTGCCCATCTGTTTTGCCCTTGTGAAGACCACTATGGTTTATCTGAGAGCTGCATGAGCCTTGCAGGCTGAGTTGGATGATTAGATCATATCTGATTAGAGATCACCTAGCAATGCCACTCATTTTATTACATATTCTTGTCCGGATAATATTTTCCTTGTCTTCTGAAAAGGACCCTGAAGCTTCAACTTGTTTCAGTTTTACTTTTCTGCGTTATCTTGCCAAGTCTTTGGGTGACGTAGCACAATATTTTTTTTTGTAACTGTTTGTAAGATTGGCGTGTAGTTTAGCTTGTTGTTCGTGGTCTCAAAAAAATTGGTCTGTTGAGTGGAGGGTGGACCCATGCTTGCGATATTTCTCACCTCATTCTGGTCACGGCTTTTTTCTCATTTCTCTTTTCTTTATTTCAGGTACTAAGAAGAGAAGCAAGACTAGGTTGATCGCTGTACGAATATTTCATCATGTAACCTTCAGTCTTCTGCAACAACATGGTGACGAATAGTGAACTTTTCAGCTGGTTTGTCAACAAACGAGGGTTTTCACCTGGCAATCCTGTCAGCTATACTTGTGACTCTATTCAATTTCTGTCTGATTTTTGTGTATGCTCTTCAAAGCACGGAAATTTTAATGATCTTGTAAAGGCAATTATTGCCACTTCAGTTGATGTGAAGTAAACGATATCCTTTTTTCACTGCACATAAGATCATCTTAGTCATGACTGAATAAACATTTTGTTTTTGTATTTTATAA
>Ga0325411_1003390_pt1 | contig 17955 bp, 4 predicted proteins | sample PopdelMetagenome_13_FD_206181 | JGI IMG/M metagenome (GOLD analysis project Ga0325411, IMG submission 206181) | Populus deltoides microbial communities from Bellville, Georgia, United States - Xylem-PdIQD-R4 | ecosystem: Host-associated > Plants > Phyllosphere > Stem > Wood/Secondary xylem...
CTGAGGAGGCACTTAAAGGAAGCAAACCTTCTTCCACCTTTAAAGCAGAATCTTTTGTTAAGGTGGCTACAGAAATCAGTCAAAAGTTCAACGTGCAATGCGAGCCTAAACATGTGGACAATCATCTAAAGACTGTGAAAAAAGAATGGGGAATAATAACCAAACTTAAAAATAAAAGTGGTTTTGGCTGGGATGATTGTTTGAAGATGATTACAGTTTTGAAAGATGTATATGATGAAGAAGTAAAGGTATGATAAATATTATACTCTTTGTAATTTTTATATTTACTTTTGTTTCTAAAATGTTATACAATAAACTAAAAAATTGCATATTCTAAACTTTATGAACAGACACATCCCAATCATGACAAGTTTCTCAACAAAAAAATTTGATATGTACGAGGCAATGACAATTGTTGTTGGAAAAGACATGGCAACCGGAAATTATGCCAAATCATATGCTGATGTCAACTTGGAAGAGAACACTAAAGAGCAATCAATTTCAATTGAAAATTTAAGGGGAATATGAAGAAACTTCTAAGGGAAAAGAGACATCTTTCTCTAGTACACAAAAGAGGCAACATAGGAAGAGAAATCGCATGTATGAAGATGATGGTGTTGAAAAGTTGTCTAAACAGATTGGAGATGTAGCATTTGCAATTCAAAGCCTCAACAAAAATCAACTTGATGTTAATGCGTTACATGCGGAAGTGATGAAAATTGAAGGCTTTGATGAGATCACTCTTGGGGATGCATTTGATCATTTGGTCCAAAATGAAATGTTGGCAAAAATATTTATGGCAAAAAATGCTAATTTGAGGAAAATTTGGGTTCAAAATTTTGTTAACCAACACTACTACAGGCCTGCATGCTAAGATGGTTTGACTATGTTTAAAATTTGGGTTCAGACTATGTTTGTTATTTTGACAAGCATGTTTACTTGTTTAATTCGGTCTAGCATGTTTATGTTTGTAATTTGAACTAATATCTATGTATATGACATCGAAACTTAATATTTATGCATGACTTTGTTTGATGTTAGATATTTATATTTATTTCTTGATGCTTATTTGATATATATTAAAGGGATAATTGCCTTTACCCGTAAAAAAAAATATTTATCCAAAAAACCCATCAAAATATTTTTAAAATCTATTTATCTTTTAAAAAAAACTTCATACCAAAAAAAAAAACCCAAATATATAACTCTTACCATAAACTAATTTAGCTTTCTTCATATGAAAAAAAAAAACTTATTTTAAGCTTTTAAAATTGAAAAAAATATAGTAATAGGTTTTACTTAAAAAATATTTTACAAGCTTATTTCTATATAATATGATATGACATATATAGTATATTTTATAACATAAGCTATGTATGAATATAACATATAATAAAAAAAATTCATCATTATACTTTTTAGATTTCATTTTTTTATTGTAAGTGATTAAATATTTATATTAAATATTATATATATATATTACATAAACTTGAAAAAAAATTAATTTATTAATAAATTATTTTTTAGTTTATTTTTTATAATATAACCAAATACTAAATAATATTTTTTAATTTATTTTTCACAACAATACCGTACATCATCAAAAAAAAAAACTTCCTTGAAAATTACTTTATAAAAATTTGCTTTTTCCAAAGTTTACTTTACAAAAAGTAACAATTTTCCTTCAAACAAACGGTTGGAATGCATTGAACATTAAAGCAGAGAAAGTGGCACGAGGGTCCCTTCCTCCCTCTACTAATGATGGCTGTTGGCAGCATCTTCCACGAACCACCACTGTCAATCTGTCATGCCATGGCTAATAAAATCCCACAGACGCCTCTGTCGGCATATTGTATTTAGTTTAACTTTTTGCAGATTTTTCCTTTTACATTTTTCATAAATTTCTCAATACATTTTTAGCAACAGAACATCATAAATTTCTCACTGTCAATCTGTCTCACCTAAGGATATTGCTAGACCTTTCGTCGTCTGCTGCATATGTAGCCAGCCAACTCCCTCGATCCTATGTTCACATTAAACGAAGGACAGAGTCAAAGATGAAGCAACTTATTAATCTATATACATTGAATTTCCGTAATTACTCTTTCTAGAACTCACAAGAAAAATTACAAAATTCCGTAATGTTTTGGAATGGGGAGATGCATTCACTGTATTAATTGATTGATTGCAGTTGGCAGCATCTTCCACGAACCACTGCTGTCAAATGAGTCATGCAAAGGCGAAGAAAATGACCCTACCTTCTTATCTTGAGTGTCCAGAAATCCATCTAAGCCTGTAGACAACTTGAAAGCAGAGGGTCCCTCCCTCTCCCTATATTCTCTTGACACGCGCAATGAATCTAAGAAAGTAGTGTCAGTACAGAGACTTTGGTTGTGTATGAAATTAGGATTGAAACTCTATTTTTAAAATTTTTGAATTTTTTTATTTTAAATTAATATTTTTATATGATTTTAATATATTAATATTTTAAATAATTTTAAAAAATATATAAAAATATTTTAAATAATTTCCATAATTTGTTATTCTTGTTTTCTAGGATTTTACTTTTTGAATTTCCCCTCTAAAATCTGGAATTTTCTACTATTTTTTCTGCTATATAAATTTGTTGAGCCATTTATTATTATGTTACAGCTCTGATTGCTTTAGGGATAATTAATATAACTTGAACACCCAAACAATTAGTCAATAAAAACTTTTTTAAAAATAGAGGATTGTTATTATAATTGATTTAATAACTAAAAAGTCCTTATAATTTAATGTTACAACTAAAAAGAAATTTCAGAAAGTCCAGTCAACCCTATGGAACCAAAAACTTTTAACAATAAAAACTTGTTGTATATCATTTTTATTTTATTTTTACATAAAAAGGTAAAATAAAAATTGAAATAAATGATAATAAAAATAAAATTTTAATTTTTTTTTAAAATAAAAAAGCACTGTCATGCTTGGCTAAAACAATTCCACATTAGCCTCTGTCAGCGTTGTAAGTATTTAGAATAAGTTTTTACGCATTTTTATTTACATTTTTCATAAATTTCTCACTAGATTTTTACCCACAGAACATCTTGCGAAGGCCTAACATGCATTTCCCACCTAATCTCATTTGATTTCTCATCAAAATTACCAAACTTGTTTGAATTTAGTTTGACACAAAATCACCTCTTAATTAATAATCTCATAAATACTAATCTCATTTTGATCAGGTAAATAGTTTTGTTTTTGAATTATTAACTTTAGTGATTTTCACCATTTTTACTCCATTCATGTTGTGGAATTTATACTTTCCAGCCTCATGCAACTATTAGTGATTATTTTATCATAAATCACGACTGATTAGAACCCAAGACTGAGCATGCCTTTTGTCTTCTTGATTTGAGACTTTCATGTGAGTAAATTATTTCTGAAGATTCGAGACTTTCAAGCTTGCACTTCTTGGCCAGTTTGGTTAAGAAGAACAAACGAGGGAAAAGAAATATGGGGTTTTCTTGCTCTTTTCTAGTTTACTCACAGAGAATTGAAAAGGACAAAATAAGATCAAGTTCATTGAAATGTATGGATTGGTATAGTTTAGGACTTTTTATTTTTTTAGTTTAACGGGGTGTCCGGGTTAACTTGCGCGTATCTCGACTAATCCCACGGGCCCTGAAGTTAACGACCATGTAAGCCTCCAGTGGCCATCATATGAGCAACCACAGGGCTCGAACCTGAGATCACCGAGGAAGCAAATATCTTGATCCCAAACTCTTACCACTAGACCACTATCTAGACTATAAGTTGTGTGCATGATATTACTTGTTCGGCTTTTCAAGTATCTTGATCCCAAACTTTTACCACTAGACCACCATCTAGACTATGAATTGTGTGCATGATATTGCTTGTTCGGCTTTTCGGGCTTCCTAGATTTCGACTACTGTATTGCTCATCGCTACTTGCAGAATGTTTATCAACAATATTTAGAATAAAATCTAATATCCCCAGTTTAGTTGGGAAAATGGAGAATTTATATGCTTGCTACTACAATTATATATTCTCAATGCCTCCCTTTTTTTTTTTATCTTTTACAACTTCTTTCTTTTACTTTTTTTTAACTAAAATATTTTTTATTTTAAATTAATATTTTTAAATGTTTTAATCTACTAATATCAAAAATAATTTTTAAAAAATAAAAAATATATATTATTTTAATATATTTCTAAATAAAAATCATTTAACAAATTTACCCACTCAAATTTATTAACGTTTTGGAATGATGAGATGCGTTAACTTGAAAGCTGACGGTCCCTCCCTCACTCTATTGATTGACTGATGGCAGCTGGCAGCATCTTCCACGAAGCACTTTGGTCAAACTTGGCATGCTGAAGCTCTTTTGGAAACACGAGTTTTTTTAAAAATTATTTTTTTATTAAAAATTAAATTTTTTATATTTTTAATGAGTAGATATCAAAAATAATTTTTAAAAAATAAAAAATATTATTTTAATATATTTTTAAATAAAAAATATTTAAAAAATAACTATAATTATATTTTATTATTTTAAAAGGACCTTCATTCCAAAAATTTTATAAAATTAATTGTGAAGAATTTTAAAGATAAAATGAAATGTTATTTTGAAATGAAAAGAACATTAAAGCAGAAAAAGTTGCATGAGGGTATTTAAAAATGTGATTGATGGCTGTCGGCAGCATTTTCCGTGAACTGCCACTGGCAATTTATCAGGGTATTTAAAAATGTGATTATAGTTATTTATTAAAGTAATTTTTATTTAAAAATCTATTAAATTAATATTTTTTTTATTTTTAAAAAATTATTTTTAATATTAATACATTAAAAAAATTAAAAATATATATTAATTTTTTAAAAAATATTAATATCAAAAATAATTTTTTAAAATAAAAAATATTAATTTAATATTAATCTCTTTTAAAATACTTTTAAAACATAAAAAATATATATGTACACGTTAGCCTCTGTCGGCGCTATATGTATTTAGAATAACTTTTTGCGCATTTTTATTTACATTTTTCGTAAATTTCTCACTAGATTTTTATCCATAGAACATCCTGGGAAGGCCTAACATGCATTTCCCACCTAATCTCATTTGATATCTCATCAAAATTATAAAAGTGGTTTGAATTTAGTTTGACACAAACTCACCTCTTAATTAATAATCTCATTTTGATGGTTTTGTTTTTGAATTATTAACTTTAGTGATTTTCACAATTTTTACTCCCCTCATGTTGTGGAATTTATACTTTCCAGCCTCATGCAACTATTCGTAATTAGGCTATCACAAATCACTAAACATTCAATCATGAGCCTCTAATAATAATTAATATAGATTACAAATAAAAAATGACCCAAGAATGGAAAAATACTAAATGTCCAATTCCAAACTCATGGCTAAATAATAATGAAAATAAACTATTAATGAATATTGATGTCTAAAAATAAAGAAAAAATATTGAGCATGGGCTAGAGAGAAGTATGGTGTGAAACTGGTTATTTGAGAATAGATAAAGTTGTTTTTTAAAGTATTTTATTATTTATAATTATTTAAGATGAAATGAAGTGTGTTTTGAAATGATGAGATACGGTTTCAAATTCAAAACAGGGGGTCCCTTCCTCTTTGATTGATTGCAGCTGGCAGCATTTTCCACGAACCAAGGCGAAGAAAATGACACTTCCTTCTTATCTTGCGTGTCCAAATCCATCTAAGTGTGCAGCCACTGTCAATTTGTCATGCCATGGCTAATAAAAGAAACACCAGCAGAGATATTGCTAGACCTTTCGTCGTCTGCATATGTAGCCAGCCACCTAGAGGAATATCTCTACGGTTGTTTTTTAGACTAAGATTACCTTGCCTTTCAAATCTAGAAGATATATATTATCTATATTAAAACTAGAAAATCTTAAAAAGAAAAAATATTGAGCACGGGATGAAGATAAATATGGTGTGAAACTGGTTATTTGAGAATAGATAATGTTGTCTTTTAAAGTATTTATTATTTATAATTATTTAAAATAACAACCATGTGTAAATATAAAAAATTATTATATTAAAAATATCTAATTTTTTTAAAAAATAATTTCAACGTTTTTTTAGGCCGCGTTTGTTTTTCAGCTGTTTTTGCGTTTGTGGTGAAACAAACGTAGCAAAGTGTTTGGTAACAAACTAAACTGCGTTTTGTATCGCAGAACTCACTAAAAAATTGAGTTTGAAATGTAGTTTTTGTAAAGCAGTTTTTACATGCTTTTTAACTGAATTTCGTAAAACCCTGTTTGTTTTTGCATTTCAAAATCGCTTTTGAAAAAAAATAAAATTTTTTATTTTTTTCTTTTTTTTAAATTGATATATTTTTTGTGTTTTCAGATTATTTTGATGTGCTGATATAAAAAAAAATTAAAATAAAAAATATTATTTTAATGTATTTTTAAATAAAATATATATTGAAAAGCAATCCCAACTATATTTCTCTCATCGATCGTATTTTTCAGATATGCTCTAATTTATTTAGTTTAACTTTTTGCAGATTTTTCCTTTCACATTTTTCGTAAATTTCTCTCTACATTTTTAGCTAAGGATATTAATGCTGGACCTTTCCTCGTCTGCTGCATATGTAGCCAGCCAACTCCCTCGATCCGATGTTCGCATTAAACGGAGGACAGAGTCAAAGATGAAGCAGCTTATTAATCTATATATATTGAATTTCCCTAATTACTCTTTCTAGAACACAAGAACTCACAAGAAAAATTACAAAATTACACTGTACCCACTCTCTGTCTAATGTTATTTAAAAAATAATAATTTATAAGTCTTCTTCCAAGTCTTTCTTAATTTCCTTTTGATGCAGCAAGTTGTTAAGTACATGATTTTTTTAAAAAAAACAAAAACATATTTAATTGCATTTCCTAATCTTACGTACAGTCTTCTGCCAAGTCTTTCTTTATATATACATATATTTGAGTTGAAGTATTCTATTGGCCGGCCGGTTGCTTTCTAGGACTATACTTTTTCAATCAATGTGATGAGATTTGTCATGTGATTTAGTATTATTGCAGTATGAAGTCATCCATTCACTACTTGTTCAAGGCCCTCAATTATATTTCTCAAATGGGACAAAAACAAATGGCAGACAAGAGAGCTTGCGACCTGCGCATCCGATGTGATCACCCCCTAACACATTAATTGTCAATAATCAGATTAATTATTATTGATCCATGTTTATTTGAACTTATTTGATATCATATTTGTATTTGATTTCATATAAAGAAAAACACTCAAGGTGGCTGCGTTTTCCAGAATCACATGAACTAACCCCTGTTTTTAGCTGGGTTTTCTTTGCCGATGGACTTTTGTTCGAGTGTTGTGCTAATACATAGGTAGCACCGCACCCTGATGTGCCTGACCATATTAATAGTTTACAGAAGTGTGTTGCCATGTGATACTGCGAGATGCCCCCTTGCTTTCTGCTGCAATTCTTTTTTTTTCTTTTTTTTGGTCTGGCTAAACGATGGATATTCATGAACATCATTAGAAAACTAAAATAATTACTGAATTTGACATTAATAACCGTGCACCCCACCCTGTATCAGAAAACTGATTTCTGATATTCTTAACATAGTCTACCTCATAATGATTTTGTCTTAATTGGCTGGTCACAACTGGCAATTAGGTTTCACACTAATTATCTGTCTTGTTCTTGTGTGCACCCACCTATTGCTCCATCGGGTCCTTCATTTTAAAAAATTACTCTGTGTCTACTCTCTGCCGAGGTCTTTCTTTATTGTTTGTTTTTCTTTTTTTAATGAAGCAAGTTGTTGAGTTTGATAATGACAGGATTTTTTTTTTTAAAAAAAACAGTTAATTACATTTTCTTGGATGTTTGGAGTAAGCTAGCTGGTCATCATAATCTTACCGCCAATTAATCTTTCTTTCTTTATATATATATGACCAGAGTTAACAAATTGTGATGAAAGTAAGCAGGTTTCACACTAATTATCTGTCTTGTTCTTTTTTATTATTATTCATGATGATACATAGATGAGGTTCTTCTCTACTTCTATACTTGTATAAACTCAAATTTATATATAAATTTATCCTTCAAATAAATCAATAGAGTTCAACGCAACAGTAACAACAAAACTAACTTTATAATAATTTAATTATTTTAATATAAAAATTAAAATAAATTTATAATTATAGAGCACTAACTGATATAAAAAAGATATAAATTAAAAAAAAATAAAAAGTAGTTTCTTTTGGTAGCAAAAAAGACATTTTGAGCACAAGAAAGAGAAAAAAGTGTATGGTGTGAAATATTAAAAGATGAAATGAAGTGTGTTTTGGAATGATGAGATACATTCAACTTTAGACCATAGTTGCATGAGGGTCCCTTCCTCCCTATACTAATTGATTGATGGCTATTAGCAGCATCTTCCATGAACCATCGTTGTCAATCTGTCATGCCATGGCTAATAAAATCCTACAAACACCTCTGTCGGCATATTGTATTTAGTTTAACTTTTTGCAGATTAATAAATATTAGAATTTGAAAAGTAAAATATATATATTTATTTTTTATTATTAGTTTATTATTTATATTTTAATTAATTTAAGAGTAAAAATTAAAATTAAAAATAAGAGGTAAAGTAATAAAGAAGAGAAAAAAGAGCCCTAACAACCGTAATCTTGTTTGCTTATAATATATAAATTAATTTTATATTTTTTTGCTGACCAGATTTGTCGCTTGAAGTCAGGTGTCAACTACTCCTTCAAGGCTCTCAATTTATATTAGTGAAACTAAAGCAGATTTTTACACAAGAAAATGGTGTAAGCACATATTATAATATATTTTTTAATTCTAATATATAAACAAAACCTGAATAGAAAAGAAAAACATTTCTTTCATGTTAAGCAATGATTTACATTTGATTTCTCATCAAAATTATAAAACTTGTTTGAATTTAGTTTGACACAAACTCACCTCTTAATTAATAATTAATCTCATAAATACTAATCTCATTTTGATCAGGTAAATGGTTTTGTTTTTGAATTATTAACTTTAGTGATTTTCACAATTTTTACTCCTCCCCTCATGTGGAATTTATACTTTACAGCCTCATGCAACCATTCCTGATTAAATTATCACAAATCACTAGACATTCATTCAATTATTAGCCTCTAATAATAATTAAAATAAATTACAAATAAAAAATTACCCAAGAATGGAAAAATATTAAATGTTCAATTACCATGAGTTTCACAGCCATGCCTAAATAACAATGAAAAAAAAACTATTAATGAATATAAATGCCTAGTTAAATTTAAAAAAAAAATTAATGAATATTGATGTCTAAAAATAAAGAAACAATATTGAGCCCGGGACAGAGAGAAGTATGGTGTGAAACTAGTTATTTGAGAATAGATAAAAATTGTTTTTAAATTGGTTGTTATTTATAATTATTTAAAATAAAAATAATGTGAAAATATAAAAAACTATTATATTAAAAATTTTAATTTTAAAAAAACGTTTTTAACAATTAATTTAAAGTGTATTTCTTTTAGAAGTTGTGATTAAGGTTGAGGTTAGGTAGAATTTAATTATAGACAAAACTTAAATGTAAAAATTAATTTTTTTTAATAAATTTCATACACAAAACTAACTTCTAAAACCAACAATCACACTCTAGAATATGAAGTAGATGTTTGTGATTGTATTTGGAAATTTTTTTTAAAATAAAAAACATTTTTTAAAAAAACAATTAACACATTTTCAAACATCAAAATAAAGTGTGTTTTTTTTTATAACCCGGGGTATCCGGGTTAGCTTACGCTATACCATAACTAATTTTCAGATCCACTAAACATTCTACAAATCCAATAGACAAATAAAATTCCACAAGGTAACATTAATTCCAGAACAACTAAATATCCTATAAGTCCAGTAAACACAGATGTATAAGCTAAAGCTTAAACCCAAGATATAGAAGCAACCACCGCTAGGCTACAAGAGCCTCGGTGTAAATAAAGTGTGTTTTGAAATGATGAGATGCGGTTTCGAATTCAAAACAGGGGGTCCCTCCCTCTTTGATTGATTGCAGCTGGCAACATCTTTCACGAACCAAGGCCAAGAAAATGACCCTTCTTTCTTATCTTGCGTGTCCAAATTCATCTAAGCATGTTGACAACTTTAAAGCAGAGGATCCCTCCCTCTCCCTATATCCTCTTGACACGTGTAATGAATCCAAGAAAGTAGTGTTAGTACTTATTAACCATTATACCCTCAATTATTAACCATATTACTAGATAAATGGCCCGCTACGGGTCGATTTTTTCTGTCCCGGAGCACTACTATTTGTTGGAAAAGTTCGCTTCTTCCATTGCACACAGGATTACATTTGGCTTGCAACAGCTTTTTATTTAGCTCCTTGTAATCAAAATTACCAAGTTATTTCTTTGTTATTTGTCTTTCTTTTCGGCTGTTTTTTTTTAATGCTATTTCTTTTTAATCTTCTTGTATTTATTATTATTATTATTATTATAGTAGTAAACTAGGTCAAGGACGATAACCATTTACAATTACCAACCACAGGACTGTGTTTGTTTACGCAGTTGCGGCTGTGTTTTAAACAAAACGCAGCTGCCAGATGTTTGGTTACACAAAAAAATAATCTTTACTGTTCATGGGTCCCATATTTTTCAGCGTTCCAACCACAACTCTCACGAAGCAGCTCCCAGCTGCTTTTGTTTCAACAGTAAACAATGGTTCTTACGCGCTGTTCATGCTAATTAATTAGCATGAACAGTGTAGCATATACTGTTCACGTGAGCAGTGTATGCTACACTACACTGTTCATGCTAATTAATTAGCATGAACAGTGCAGCTTGGCTGCACTGTTCACGTAAACAGTGTAGCCAGCTATACTGTTCCGGTCGGATCGGTTCTGGCTAGATCGGTTCCGGTTCAAAGCTTAAAATGCATTGAATCAGGTCCGACCCAGTAAAATAAAATTATTTTTTATTTTTTAATTGTGTTTTATTCGAAAAACTAGTGTTTAATATTATTCAATGACACTGCATAAATTAGACAGAGATCGCTTGATGACGTAACATTTACAGAATTTGATAGCAATCCCAATTTTGTTCCTGATTATATTTTACCTGATGTTATTGCGCGCTTAAGAAACCAAAAAAACTGTAGTCCTTGTCGGATGTATTTCATACGTGATGGAATTGTAGATATTTTAATGGAATAATAAAAAATATTTTATATAAAGTATTATTTATTTCATGATGTAATAACAATAGTTAAATCTACAATATTTAAATTAAAAACCATCAATATTAATATATATTTTTTAAAATTATTTTATAACCTCAATTTCAAAAGCATTCTTAACCAAACACTTTAAACTACTTTTTGTTCAACCTCAATTTCAACCACAGTTTTAACCAAACACCTATTTTTTCAAACCAACCTCAACTAAAAGCACTTTTTATAAAACAACTTTTTTCAAACCACTACCACAACAGCTACCGCAATACCAAACACACTCTACATTTGGCTTGCAACAGCTTTTTATTTAGCTCCTTGTAATCAAAATTACCAAGTTATTTCTTTGTTATTTGTCTTTCTTTTCGGCTGTTTTTTTTTAATGCTATTTCTTTTTAATCTTCTTGTATTTATTATTATTATTATAGTAGTAAACTAGGTCAAGGACGATAACCATTTACAATTACCAACCACAGTGACCAATTTATTTTTATGTTTCAAAACGTTTTAAAAAAAAATTAAATTTTTATTTTATTTTTTTCTTCAAATTAATTTTTTTTTATGTTTTCAAATTATTTTGATGTGCTGATGTAAAAAATAATTATTTAAAAATAAAAAATATTATTTTAATGCATTTACGAGTGAAAAATATTTTGAAAAGCAATCGTATCTACACTTCTAAACAGGCTAGCCGCCTTTAAGTCTTGCCCAATAAAGCAACGACTCACATATAGGTCTGCAAGGCCAAACCTAATTATGAACCTTTATTTTTTTAAAAAATAAATTCAACAGAGTGGGCGAACTTGTTATCTACCCCAAACATTTTTAAAAAAAAATTTATACATCGCCTGTATTAATAGATAACGCATTGTTTGTACAACCCAGAATCCAGTTAATGTGGCAGCTGGAAAATCAGGGCTCTTTATTATTTTTATCAAAAAACTGATTTTTAACTTATTTTTGACCAAAAACATCTAGGAAACACCTTATAGACCTTCTTGAACCAGTTCATGGCCACCAAAAAATTGCCAAAAACTCGAAATCCACTCAAAATAAAAATATTCTCGAGTTTAGATCTATTTTTATTGGTGTTTTTAAAGTAAACAAACACCTAATTATAACCCCCCTCGTTAAATAGAACCTTTTGATGGTCGAAATTGTTTTGGTGACTAAAGTCTTTCCCAACAACTACTTTTTCTCTCCGAGCTGAAATATGACAACTCCCTCTCTTTCCTCCCATCGAGAAAACTAAAATAATAAAAAAATAAAGTTAGATACTAAAATGTATTCCTTTAAAATTTAAGGGACTGATCACCTAATATATATCTAACAAAAATAGGGGACTAAAATGATTTTTTTAACAAATTTTTCAACCAATCTCTTATGTTATTTAAGATTTTCACTTCAATTTCTTATCTTTCAATTCAACCCTCGCTCCTAAAGCAATATATAATTAAGATCTCATTAGGGCTTAAAAGTGCAAGTCACGTAAAATAAAATTTCAAAAACCAGCGAAAATTATAAAAAAGAAATGCAGTGTTATATGAGAGAGTGCATGGTAAAAAAACAAAAAAACTAATCTCTTTAGATGTATTGTATAATATATGCCACAAACCATCAAAAATAAAATAAAACACGCTTGGATCATTTCCAACAAAAAAAACAACCTTAACTAGTTTTTTTTTTTAATTTTAATTATATTTATAACAAAAATAATAATAAAACGATTGGTGAATCTACCGGGCATCAAGACACGTGTCTCTATTCTTTCATTGGAGCAGCAGTCCATTTTGCCTCACAGTCAACTTATCTTGCCTGGCTTTTTATCCATCTGTTTGGGTGATGTTGGTGGGCTTTGGGCTGGGAGCATGATTGTTTTTATTCTTGGACCTGCTACCTATTGCGTTTGACTCATCAACTCATTTTGCATCTGCCTTTACTCTGCCTCTCTTCACCTGGTTTCCCGCCCTGCCCTTCCCTCTCAATTGAAGCCACCAATGGGAGTGCATCTTGCATCAACTTTGATTGATGAGAGTTTAGGTATGAATTTTCAGCTTGATTTGAGTCGCTATGCTAATCTATCTCTTTTCTTTAAATGGTTTTGCATTCCTGCTTTCTCTCTTCTGCACAGTGGTGTAGCTCTATTGGAATTCAATTTACCGTCGTTGGTAAATACATTGAATTTCCGTAATTACTCTTTCTAGAAACAAAGAACTCACAAGAAAAATTACAAAATTACACTGTACCCACTCTCTGTCTAATGTTATTTAAAAAAATAATAATTTATAAGTCTTCTTCCAAGTCTTTCTTTCTATTCTTTCTTTCTTTTTTGATACAGCAAGTTGTTAAGGACATGATTTAAAAAAAAAACATATATATTTAATTGCATTTCCTAATCTTACGTACAGTCTTCTGCAAAGTCTTTCTTTATATAAACATATGTTTGAGTTAAAAAGTATTCTAATGGCCGGCCAGTTGCTTTCTAGGATTCGACTTTTTCAATCAATGCGATGAGATTTGTCATCTGATTTAGTTTTATTGCAGTATGAAGTCATGCGTTCACTACCTGTTCAAGGTCCTCAATTATATTTCTCAAATGCGACAAAAAAAATGGCAGACAAGAGAGCTGGCGACCCGCGCATCCGATGCCATCGGCACCCTAAACACTAATTGTCAATAATCGGATTAATTATTATTGATCCATGTTTATTTGAACTTATTTGATATCATATTTGTATTTTATTTCATCCCTTCAAAGAACATTTCAATTCTCGGAAATCACCAGAAATTGAGATCAACTCACGGCAGTTCAACCTTATATGCAATTCCACCAGTTCAATGGTGTAAAACAAGAAATGCACTCCACAGTAAGCAAAGAAGTGAAAGTCACGTTCCATATAAATTCGCCCCCCTGAAAGCCAGATTTAAAGGCAGATACATTCAAATTTCATATCTTTACAAGGGAAACAAGGCTTACGTCCCACTCTGAAGTTGCAAGAGGGATGGTTGGATCAACCATTGTATCCGGTGGTATTGTAGTAGCTTTATAGTTGTGGTTTGAAAAAAATTGTTTTATAAAAAATATTTTTGGTTAAGGTTCATTTGATATTTATATGTAGTTGGTTAAAACTGTGCTTTAAATTGAAACTGAATAAAAAATAGTTTAATATGTTTGGTTAAACATACTTTTCAAATTGAGGTTATAAAATTACTAAAAAGAATATATATTAATATTGATGGTTTTTAATTTAAATATTGTAGATTTAACTACCCCTATTACATCATTAAATAAATAATATTTTATACCAAATATTTTTTATTGTTCCATTAACTTATCTACAATTTCATCACGTATGAAATTCATTCGATAAGGACTATAGTTTTCATGGTTTTTTGAGCGTGCAACAAAATCAGATAAAATATCATCAGAAACAAAATTGGAATTGCAATCAAATTATGCAAATACTACGTTATCATGCGATCTCCTTCCAATTTGTGTAGTGTTATTGAATAATATTAAATACTAGTTTTTGAGTAAAACACAATTAAAAATAAATAAATTTTTTTCGGGTCGGACGTTGTTCAATGAATTATGGAGTGAACTGTTCACGTGAACAATGCCGATTGAATTAATCCACTTGGCAGTGTTCACTTCTTGAAGTGAACATTGTGGAGAGTGAATTAATTCACCCTGCACATATGGCAACAGGTAGGCAATGAAAAGTGAAAAGCAATAATTTTTTGCTTCACCAAAACCAACGGTACAAACTCAATTTTTAGTGGGACTCATCTCCAAAATCTGTGTTCAAAATGTTTTCCAAACAGCTATAAATTGTGGTTGGAACAAAACACGTTTCCAACCACAATACCAAACGGTTAAAGTCAAAGCATCTACAAAAGGTACTCCAGCAATTGAGATTTAATTTGGACTCAAAAGGGCCTAATCATACAAAATAACAATTCAAAGATCAAAGTGAATTACAAAAAAAAAAAAATACTATATTCCAATTCATAGTGTTATATGAGAGTGACATTTTGAAAATGAAAGAGAATAGGAAAAGGCAACAAAGCATTAATGGCTTAGAAATGAGTATAAATGAATAAGGGTATTTTGGTAATTAAATAAAAATGGTTAAGTATAAATAGAAAAAAGAAAGAGAGAGAGAACTAAAACTTTAGAGAGAGAGACAGTAGGAGAGAAAGAAAGGGAAAGAAAAAGAAGAAAAAATAAAGAAAGATAAAGGAAGGAGAATAGATTTAGAGAAAATGAGTTTAAAGGTAAGATTTAGGTTTTGATATATATAAATATGTTTTCTTTTAGTTTTAAATTTTTGTTTTGTTGAATATTAGGGTTTTGAAGATTTTATTTTGGGTTGATTGATGGGTTGATTTGAATGTTATGGATTGATTGTTATGGTTAATGAGTTATGTAGTTGATTTTGGAAGATTTTAGATAAAGATGATGATCTTGAGTTGTGATTTGTTTAAAGGATGATCTGGAGTTAGAAATCTTGATATATCATTAGGTGATCTGTGAAAAATCTGGGTTTGAAGTTGAAGAAGATGAAATTTCAGTTTAGTCCCTCAAATTATGAAGATTTCAGTTTAGTCTCCAAATTTTAAAAAAATTACAGACTGGTCCCTGGAGCACAATTCAAGATTTTGGACAGAATTAAAGATGAATTATGGATAAAATTCCAGTATAGTTATGAAATTATGATATTTTCAGTTTGGTCCTCTAATTTGATAAAATTACAATTTGACCCTTAAAAATCTGCTAAAATTTCATATTAGTCTCTGGAACATAATTTGAGATTCTGTACAGAACTAAGGATGGATTATGAGAAAAATTCCAGTATATTTATGAATTTATGACATTTATTTTGGTTCTTCAATTTGGAAAAATTGCAATTTGACCCTTAAAATTTTGCCAAAATTCTAGATTGGTCCCTAGCTATAATATCAGCATTTTCAAACTGTTTTGATGAATAATTGAGGTTTATTTAGTGAATTATTATTAATTCTTATTATTTGTTTTCTTATGAGTTAGATTCCAGGAAAATCGTTTAATTTCTAGGGTTTTGGAAAAAATTATTGGTTTAGTTCAAAAATATACATGGCTAAGAAATAGACCCTTAGTTAAGTGTATTAAATAGGTTGTACATTCTTTTTGAGTTGTTTTTTAATATCTCTCATTTGTTTTCAGATAATCTTGATATTCTGCATGTGGGACATCAGTAGAATTTCCTCCGGTATCTGCTTTTGATTTCTTTTCACTTCTGAGTCAGGTGAGTGGATAATTTTCCGTATGCATGAGAAATATTATAAATATTTGAGTTGTTAATATGAATTGGATCATGCTTCTTGATAATATATATTTTGCTTATTATTCATGTTACGATAAAACATGATCAATTGTTGATTCTGAATTCTTGATATGAACTAATATATATTTTGAATTGACTTCTGAATTGATAACTCCTCATTTGATTTAATGTCATGAGTTGAGCATTGAGATATAAATATATTTGTGTCGATTATGATTATGAACCTATGTATGTCAGTCAAAATACCCATACTAACAGGGTAGTGTTTGTCTTTGTGCACATCGTATCTGAACCCTAGTTGATCGGGGGAGTCACCAACCTATGTTGACTGATCATCTCACAGTACGGAGCCTCATGCTCATTACATTTTAATTTTTTGACGAGTTTTACCATATAATATTTTTGTTATGACCTATTTGAGAAACCTTCCTATAAGAACCTAAAGTCATAATTGTATATATATTCCTCATTGTTATATTACCTCATGTATGGATATTGAATGTTATCTACTAATTGAGTTATTGAATTCACCCTCTCATTATTTATTTTTTCAGGCTTATAGCTTGTTAGCAAGTCACTTTTGTTGGACCTTCATAACTTGCTTTTTTGGTTGAAATCTGTACTTTTTCTTTAAGTTTAGTTAATGCTCTACAACTATGAATTTATATTAACTTTTGTATTAAGATAATTAAATTACATTATGAAGTTAATTTTGTTATTACTGTTGCGTTGAACTCTAAATGAGTTATTTAAAGGTTAAGTTTGTATGTGAGTTTGAGTTCGTATAAGTATGAAACCCTGGAAGAAAACCTTCTTTATGTGCCGATTATGGATATGAAATCGGGTTGTGACAATGAAATAGAACATAATAAACAAAAAAAAACTGATCTCTTCTCTGTATATTGTATAATATATGCCACGAACTATAAAAATAAAATAAAACATGTTTGGATCATTCAAAACATAATATCTAAAAAGATGGGTGGCTAAAATGAATGTTTTAACAAGATTTTCAATTTGCCCCCTATATTATCTGAGATTTTCACTTCAATCCCCTATCTTTTAATTCAATCATTTCTTCTAAAAAAATACAATCGAGGTCTAATTTGAACTCAAAAGATCAAATCACACAAAATAAAAGTTTGAAAATTAAAATGAAAACTTTTAAAAAATACAATTCTTCAAACTATAATGTTACATGAAAGAGTGCATAATAAACAAAAAAAACTAATTTTTTTTTAGTATATTATATAATATATATTACAAACTATCAAAAATAAAATAAAACAGCTTGGATCATTCAAAACATACATGCATCATCTATATACGTCCTA
>Ga0325411_1003393_pt1 | contig 17954 bp, 9 predicted proteins | sample PopdelMetagenome_13_FD_206181 | JGI IMG/M metagenome (GOLD analysis project Ga0325411, IMG submission 206181) | Populus deltoides microbial communities from Bellville, Georgia, United States - Xylem-PdIQD-R4 | ecosystem: Host-associated > Plants > Phyllosphere > Stem > Wood/Secondary xylem...
TTTTGAGGAAGTAAAGAAAATAATTTTCTAGAGAAATGAAGATTCATTATTATTTCTCTGAGTGAATGTGTTTGAAAGAATTGATGTTTGTGTAAGGGCAAGGGAATAAATGGAAATAGAGACAGGGATTTAACTTAGGGTTTAAGGCTAGGAAGAAAACCAATTTGGTTTGGTTTATGCCATCAAAACTCTGGATTTATCGTATATTTGAGGGTTGTGTTCTTGGCATTTTATTAATGTGGTCCCTGTATTATTTTAGTTTTATTTCGTTGGTCCCTTTACTTAAAAACATTTCTACTGTGTATTGTACTCTCTAACTAATTCCTGCGCATTTTTAGGCTAATTCTTATCAACTAGCCCGACATTATCGATCTAGTTACATGTCTGGTTTTTTTTTACATGTTATTAACAGTGAATTAAATGGAAATTTGAAGAAAAAAATCACACCGAGAAACTTTCTTTAAAAGAAGGGAAAATTAATTAATAATAATAATAAAGTTTTTCTAGGTGAAAGAGTCATTAGGCGGAGTTTAAGACTACGAAGATATTTAACATTGTGTTTTTATCTATAATTGAGTGTATTTTAAAATGTATTTGGTATAGAAAACATCAAATTAATGATATTTTAGTGTTTTTTTATATAGTTTTGATGTATTTATGTTAAAAATAAAAATCTAAACAAAATTATTATAATATATTTTCAAGCAAAAAATATTTTTAAAAAATACTATGCATCACAATACTAAACTTATTAATACTAAACTTATTAAATCCAGGTATCCCTGCCTCCTACTTTGATATAAATTCGTACTTGGAGTTATTGAATCCCACTTAGTCCAATGGTTAATTTGATGATTTATAGTCTAAATCAGGTAAAGTTTTATTTTGAACCATTTTAAATATTGATATAGTCATGTTTAAATGATTTAGGGGGTTAGTATGATCAAACTCAAATGAGATATGATTGGATCAACTTCAACGAATTAAAAAAAAAAAACTAGAAATAAAATCGTTTTAGATAAAATATTGCTTGGTAATTCATGGGTTAAATTAGCTTAATTTAATAACATTATAATATAAAGTTATTAAATCTGGTTTGGCCAAGTCTCCTATCAATGGATTACTGAATTAACCCATCTAGTTGAGCGAGGTTTAATATATCATGGATTCATCTATGTCATGGATGGATATCAAGGTATCAAAACTATTGACATTTATTACCATAATATATATTACAGGTTCCCATTTCTATCACACGAGTCCAGCTCTTGACCAAACATATGCATAGAAAATAAGCAAGGAAAATGTTTCAAAGAGAACCATATTATGCATTGTCAATGCTATTCTACTAATCCAGCTCTTTGAACTGTACTCTTCATTTGCCAATGCAATGGACTCAAGCACCTGCAGAATGCAGCAGTACAGAATTAGAAATGTTCATTAATAATCTTAATTTCTTCGGGAGTTGCACTATAATAATAGAAATTTACCTTCGCGTAGTGAAACGTTTTCATGCTGTCCACGGATCCTGGTTCCAGAAAGGATGTCCCTAATTCGATGCAATTCGACCACAACAATGCTCATATCCATCCTCTCTCGTGGCAACTCTACAGAACAAGCAACTCCTATCTTGATAATTGAAATCAGACATTCGAGGATTTTTCCAGTTTCAACATGGTTCATCCTATGAGAGGAATGGATTCTACTTTCCACATCTTCTCGGAGAAGTATTGGTTCCACAACCTCCGAAACTCGGCCATGCAATGCCATTTCAGCATAATTGTGAAGGTTCAGCCCATCTTTAAACATGCCTTCTGTAGGTCTTTTTCCTGTAAACATCTCCAACAACAAGATGCCAAAGCTGTACACATCCCCGTAAGTTGACACATCGCTGCCCACACCATACTCTGCAAAATTCATATGAACAGATGCAAATAGTTGTTTACGGCCTTAGCTTAGATCATAAACTGAGAAAATAGAACTAGACACTAATGAAAATACTTCTTATCGCACCTGGTGCTGCATAGCCTATGGTGCCTTTCAAACCAACGGAGCTGGTCTGTCCCGAAGATAATTGATGGGAAACTTCTGGACGAAGCCTTGCTAATCCGAAGTCCCCAACACAAGCAGTCATTTCAGCATTTAAAAGAACATTGCTGGGCTTCAAATCACAATGGACAATAGGTGTTGATCCGCAGTGTTGGTGCAAATAGTTGAGCGCATTAGCTACTTCGATTGAAATATTTAACCTCTGAATGAGATTCAAACTTCTCAGCTCTTGTGCGTTGTTTGGCTGATGAATTGGATGCAACCATTCTTCTAGACTTCCATTGACCATGAGCTCGTAAACTATAGCCTTGAAATCATTTCCTTGAAAATCAATGCTAGAGCATGCACTTACTACTCTAACAAGATTTCGATGCCTGATGTTTACCAAGGCTGCACATTCTGCCATGAAACTCCTGGAAGCTCCTTTGCGTAAAAGGTTAAGTACCTTCACTGCAACAGCCATTCCATCCGGAGGAAGGATTCCTCTGTAGACTGAACCAAAACTGCCAACACCGATTGAATTGGCCGAAGAGAATTCATTAGTTGCTAGAAGGAGATCTTGGTAGGCTACTCTCCTAAATGGTATCCCCCATGAAGATGTACTAGAAGCCTGCTTATCTTTTGTTTTTCTAAAGAAAAAGAAAAGTATGGAAGAGGCCAACAAGATTACCACGAGCAAGCCCCCAGACATTGCGACGATCAATATCTTAGTAGAAGATTTCAGCTTTGCCGACTCATTGGTTGTGCATCTGGACAGATTCAACTGAGGTATACCTCCACAGAGCTTCTTGTTTCCTGCTATGGAAATCACACTTATATTGCCAAAGACACCTTTCGCGGGCACCTGACCTTCAAGGTCGTTAAATGACAGATCCAGACTCTCTAACAACTTTAAGTCTCCCAAAAACCTGGGAATTTGGCCACTAAAGTTGTTGTAAGAGAAATCAAGAACTTTAACTGCTCTCAAAGAACTCAGAGACTCAGGAATGGACCCTTTGAAAAAATTACCCTTCAAACTCAAAAGCTCTAAACTCGCGCAACTACCAAGACTATGGGGAATCTCACCGGATAACCTATTTTTAGAAACATCTAGCTCACCAAGATGCACCAGATTACCCACTTCCAAGGGAAGAGAACCTGTCAGATGATTTTCAGATAGGTTTAAGGAAAATGTTCCTGAAGGGATAGTTAGTAATTCTCTGGGTATGGGACCGCTCAAATTATTATTAGAGAGACACAACTCCAACAAGTTTTGGCAATTTCCAAGATTCGATGGGATACTTCCATGTAAATTGTTGAGCTCTAAATGAGCAGCAATTAACGACGTCATATTGCCTACAGATGATGGGATACTGCCTGAGATTTTATTTAGATCTAGATATAAATAACCTAAATTTTGTAATTTACCAATAGAACTTGGTATCATGCCGCTCAATTGATTTGACTCCAAGCCCAAAGCAGCCAGGCTGATGAGATTTCCAATCCCATCTGGAATTGTTCCACGTATTTGGTTTCTCCCAAATCCCATCATCCTTAATTTTTTGGAGAAGTTGCCAAGTGTTTCAGGAAGTACCCCTCCTAAATGGTTGTCAGCTATCTCAAAAACTTCCAAAACGGTGTTGTTTTCCAGGGGATAGAGAAAACTCAGGTCATCGTCCTGGCCACTTCCAAGATCATTGTAACCAATTGACAGGTGCCCCAAGTAAGGCAAGCTTCCTAGGGTGGGTACTTTCCCAGTGAAGAAGTTGTCTGAGAGTTCAACATTAGAGAGATTCGAGGCATTAGAGATCGTCATGGGAATCAGGCCACTGAAGCGGTTTGTGTGAACTAGAAGGATTTCGAGATTTGGAAGGGTGTGGCCCAAGTCAGGAGGCAGAGTCCCATGAAGTTGATTCATTGGCACAGCAAAATTAGTAAGAGTAGAGAGATTGAACATGGAAGGAGGGATTGTACCACTCAAATTATTGACACCGAATGAAAAGATTTGTAATCTTTTCAATCGCCCTATACTATTTGGAATAACTCCTTTCAAATTATTCCCCGTCCCACGAATTTCTACGATAGATGAAAGGTTTCCAAATGAAGGTGGTATTTCGCCGACCAGATCATTCATTTCAAAATTTAATACTTTCAATTTTGATAATGATTCTAGTCGTTCAGGAAGCTTACCAGTGAGATTGTTGCCCTCTAAACGAAGGGCAAGGAGATTTGTGCAGCTTGAAATGTTAACAGGGATTTCACCACTAAACGAATTGTTACCTAGTCTCAACATTTGTAGCCGAAACAAATGACCCAGTTCTTCAGGGATATTGCTGCTCAAGCTATTGTTTTCCAGGTTCAGTAGCCTAAGGAAACTCAAGTTGCCAATAGAGGGAGATAGGCCGCCCACCAGTTTATAAGAGTGCAGGTCAAGCTCTACAACTCGCTGATGTCTGCGTCCACATGTAACACCAGACCACTCGCAGAAGTGGAAGGATTCGTTCCACGAGTTTAGTGCACCAAAGGGGTCATCTGTAATTTGAGCCCTGAAAGCTAGCAAAGAGAGTTTGTCTGTCTCATTTCCTCCATGTAATGTGAAGGAAAACGAGTGCCCAATCACTTGCAAGAAAACTATCCACAATATGCATGAATTCATGCTTGGTAGCTTTCTTTAATTAAGTACTAAAGATATGATTAAAGTGATTCTAAGTTTATGCATATATATACACACACACACACATGGAAAGTGCTAAGGTAAAATGACAATATAATTGTGCCTGCGCAAATAATCAACAGCTCGAGCCCACAATGATGTTAAGTTGTACGCAATTTTCTTGGTGCCATTAATGCTGAATTCTGTGAAAATGAAGGCCGAGTCCCTTCAACACGTTTTCTACCGTGCAAAAGACTGCAAGGAATCTCCAGTTAATGTGGACCATGATTTTCAAGCGGCCAAACTTGGTTTCCAAATTTCACTCCCTTGATTTTCAAACTTTTGCAGCTAAATCTCAGATGGTAAGATATTTTAGGTGGAATTCAATACTGTTATAACATTGTGAAGACATGAATTTTCTAGACCTTTAAAGGAAAATATAGAAAAGGAACCGCAAAAGCTACCGGAAAATCTAGAACCAAGGTGCTAGACATTTCTGTTCATTAATACCTTCTAATACTTTTTTTTCCTGTTATAATATTGTATCTTTATTTTATTATTACTCGCTTTTAAAAAAAAATTCATTTAAAGCAAGAGTTATCTTTATTTTCATGATAGTACCATAATTGAATAACTGTTTATATACAAGAATTTTATGTTACACTAAAAAAAATCACTAAAAAATTAAGAGTAAGAAAGAAGAATACGCAGCTTACCAAGAAGGAGCAAGTGCGGACCCAGTGAAGAAGTTGTCTGAGAGTTCAACATTAGAGAGATTTGAGGCATTAGAGATTGTCATGGGAATTAGTCCACTGAAGCGGTTTGTGTGATCTCGAAGGATTTCGAGATTTGGAAGGGTGTGGCCCATTTCAGGAGGCAGAGTTGATTCGTTGGCGCAGTAGAATTAGCAAGAGTAGAGAGATTAACCCGGCAGATCCGGGTTAACTCAAATTAACCAAAATCAATCAGAAAATTTTTTTTAAAAAAATTTAATATTTTATATGAAAAAATTAACAATTTATATGAATATAAGATATACATATTATAAATAATAAAGTTTAAAAAATTATTTCAAAAAGTTTTTTTATTCCACTTTAAAAAGATACCATATTAGTATGTTATCCTTTTAAGTTAAAGAATTTAAACCAAAAGGATTTTTTACTCCACGTTGAAAAAATATAACGTTTTTCTTGTGGACATAAAATATATATACTAAAGGGCTTCAAATTTCACATTGAAAAAATAAAATATTCTTCTAGGAACTTTGAAAAGGATTAATAACCAATTAAAAAATATTAAAAAAAAAGAGGTCTCTTGCTAGGAGAAAAAACACATTTGAAAAAAATGGGTCTCAACCAGGTTTTTTCGGGTTGCGGGTTTTGCTAGGTTTTTGCTAATCTCAGTCTTTTGTCTTACTCGGACCAGTCCAGCTATCGGGTATACCTGGTCCCGAGTCGACTCGCTGGGCCGATCCGGGTTTAATAACTATGGTAATGATAGACTGTTTGTAATTGTGGTAACAATTATTTTTTTAAAATGTTTTTAGTTTGAAAATATATTAAAATAATATATTAAATTCAATATATTAAAATAATATAAAAATATAAAAATAACTAATTTAAAAAAATAAATAAAATAAAATTTTTATTAAAAACTTTTAAAACACAAAATGAGGCTATAAATACAATTTCTTCCCAATTGCACGTTAAGCTAATGCACATACATGTACCTATTGTTATACTTTGATGGTATGGTAGTAAGCATGTCATGATTAAATAAGAGTGTATTTTGTAATGCAGTTAAATATGGTTTTTTTTTTTATTTAAATAATTTTTTTTAATTTTTGAGATATATTTTTTTAATTTTAATATACTGATGTGAAAAATAAAAAAAATATATATAAAAATATCTTTTAATATATATGTTTTAAATTTAAAATATTTTTAGAAGCACCAGCATTACATTGTTAAACACAAACTAAGTTTGAGATTATTTTACTTCTCCTAATTTTAACTAAAAATTTTAAATTCTATCCCAAATAGGTTTTTCTTTTTATTTATGTGAGAATTACATCAACAACCACTTGAAATGCAACAATATGCTAATTGTTTTAATTCACAGCAGTTTTCCAAGATTAATTTGAGCTAATTATTTTGTATTGGATTATAATAAAAACATATCTAGTTATTTGTTTTTTAATTTCTCATAATAATTCTAGCTATATCTAGCAAATTATTTTTTTTTATCAGATATACATATATTTCTTTTTAATAATAATAAAAATAATATATCGTATATCTTGCACTCTCTAGCTTAAAACATATCACAATTTGATTTAATTTAATTATACGCTTCAAAAAGGAAATAAGGACGAACTTTCACATCATTTTCAACACAAAAGTCTAGTATTTTTTTTATGTAAGATTTACATGAAAATAATATCTCCAGACACGTGACAAGACACGTGTCAATATTATTATTAGCCAATCTTCACGAGACTTGCTTCTGCAATAGAAGCACCGGGTACCATCCGTCTGTTATATTTTTTCCCCTAATGAATTTTTCCAAAAGTTACTCTAATTAGAATCACTTCGTTTTTTGTGTTTTTCTTAAAAATAAAAAAGTATATTATTCATAAATAGCATTAATTTTCTAATTAAATTATATCATGATTCAAAAATAAAATTTCAATAAAAAAAATATATCTTGATAATTGTTTTGTGACTGTATATAAAATAAATGAATAATTAATTTACTAAATTTTTATAAAAACATCACAATAAGAAAAATAAATATTTTATTTTCATTAAATATTTACAAGAATTTTTTTAATGCTCCTAGACCACCTTATTATTACAAACCACCACAGCCTAATACTACAGCAATAGTTTCATCAGATTCTTTCATCAATCCTAGTACTCTAACTAAGTAATTTAAAAAGTTTCTCTCCTTATATCCACAATCTATATTTGTTTCTTCTTCCATAGACTAGTTGCCGCATAGTTCTTTAGATATGTCACATTCTGAATGAGTCTTAGATTCTGATATTTCACATCATATATATCTCCAAATTTTTTATCTTTTGCTTCTGTGTCTCTTTCATTTTCTATTCTTGTCATGACTGCTGATGACACTTTTAAGCCTTTAACAAGTGTTGGTTCTGTTGTCATACCTCACTTTTTTCTTCTTAATTTTTATTTTATTCCAAAACTCACATTGAATCTTGCTTTTATTAGTTAATTATGCAATTATGGTAATTATTTAGTCATCTTTTCCTCTCTTTTTTGTTGTTATTGTTGTGTGCAGGGTCTATATATTTTGGATGAGTTAAAACTGACAGTTGTTGTTACTACTAGTGTGCCAGTTGCTACTACTACTAGTGTTGACATGTCTTCTTTTTGTTTGAGTTCTTCTTCTTCTAGTTTTTATTTATGGCATTTTCATTTAGGTCATGTTTTACCTTCTCGTTTGAGATTTTTGGCATCCACTAGAGCTTTAAAAAATTTACAAACTTGTGATATTTCTGATTATAGTGGATGTAAACTGGCAAAATTGTTTGCTTTACCTTTTAATCGAAGTATTTCTATTTCTTCTTCTCCATTTGATTTGATTCATTCTGATGTATGAGGACCTTCTCCTGTTACCACAAAAGGAGAGTCTCAATATTATGTTTTTTTTGTTGATGATCATACTTGTTATTATTGGATTTATTTAATGTAACATCAATATGAATTCCTTAACATATATAGCCTTTCACGCTCATGTTAAAACTCAATATTTTATTGTTATCAAATGTTTTAGATGTGACTTGGGTAGGGAATACACCTTTAATAAATTTTATGAGTTCCTTGCCCTAGATGGAACTATTCACCAAACTTCGTGTATAGATACTACTAGCAAAATAACGTTGCTGAAAGAAAACATAAACATATTATTGAAACTGCTCGTTCTTCCTTGTTGTCTGCTTCTGTTCCTAGTGTGTTTTGGGATGTTGTTCTTACTGTTGTAGGTTTGATTAATACAATTTCATCTTCTCATATTTCAGGTTTTTCTCTTTTCAAAAAGTTGTATGGGTATGCCTCTGATTATTTTTTTTTAGAGTTTTTGGTTGTACTTGTTTCATTCTTCATTCTCATGAAAAACACAGCAAGTTGTCTTCTCAATCTGTTATTTATGTCTTTCTTAACTCAGAAACTTTATGTGTCTCGTCATGTTATTTTTTCGAGCATATATCTTTATTTTCTATTCTATCCACTACTCATAGCTTGACTAGATTTGATCTTATTCGTATAGATCTTTTTTTTTAAGATTCTGATAATTTACCATCTCGAGTTTCTAGTACTTCAAATCCTCATTCTTATATTCTTACCCCCATTACCTTTACAATCTACTCGACCAATTCGTACTGACCATTCTGCAGGTATTGCCACTTTACTCTCCGGTACACGTGAAGCTCTCTTTTCTTCTATGATCCCTTAAGCTCTATCTGATATTGTGAATCCACCTCTACGTCAATCCATATGCATTCATAAGTCCATAAAGTTACTAGATTTTTCCTATTCTTGTTATTTTTCATCTTTTACTTTCTTTTTAGCTTTTATTCATTGTCTCTCTAAACCTTCTTTTTATAAAAAAAAAATTCTTGATCTTCTTTGGCAGTAAGCTATGGATGAGGAACTTTTAGCTTTGCATAAGACAGATACTTGGGATTTGGTTCCTCAACCTCTTAGTAAGACTATAATTGGTTGTCGTTGGGTGTATAAAATCAAGACTAATTCTGATAGATCTATTGAGCAATACAAAGCTAGGTTGATTGCAAAAGAAAACTCTCAACAGTGTCGTATGTATTATGAGGAGACATTTTCTCCTATTTCAAAAATGACTACTATTCATACTTTTATTGTAGTAGCTTTGGTTTATCAGTGGCATGTCTCTCAACTTGATGTTAAAAATACCTTCTTGAATGAATATCTTCAAAAAGAAGTTTATATGGTGCCCCCTTCTAGTGTTTCACATGACTATAGGTATGTTTGCAATCTCAAGAAAGTGTTATATGGTCTTAAACAACCATCTCGTACTTGTTTGAAAATTTTTCTGTTGTGATCTCTTCCCTTAGATTTGTTTATATTACTCATGATTTTGCTCTTTTTGTTAAGTGCACTGATGTAGGTTGTATCATTCTGTCTTTATATATTGATGACATGAATATTATTGGTGATGATATTAATGGTATTTCAGTTTTGAAGAAAGAGTTAGCTAGAAGTTTGAAATAAAAGATTTTGGTTTTTTATGATATTTCTTGGATATTGAGGTAGCCCACTCACCCAGAGATGATCTTCTTTCTCATTCAAAAATGTTGCAGATATTCTTGAGTGAGCTAAACTTACTGATAATAAAATTATAGATACTCCTATTGAGGTTAACGCAAAGTATTCTTCTTCTAATAATTTGCTTTTTTTTTCAGATCCTACTTTATACCATACTATTATTAAGAGCTTGGTATATCTCATTATTACTCGTCCAAATATTACCTATATTATTCATGTTGTTAATCAGTTTGTTACTTCTCCTACTATTGTTCATTGGGCAGCTACTATTTGTATTTTGAGATATTTTCAGAGTACAGTCTTTCAAAGTTTTTTTATTTCCATCCACCTTTTTCTTAGAGCTGCGTGATTACTCTGATGTTGATCATGACAGTAATCCCACAAATCGCAAGTCTGTTACTGGTTTCTATGTCTTTTTGAGTGATTCTCTTATTTCTTGAAAGAGTAAGAAACAATCTATTGTTTCTCAATCTTCAACCGAAGCTGAATATCGTGCTATGACATCTACTACCAAAAAGATTGTTTGGTTACGTTGATTACTTGCAGATATGCGAGTTTCTCTTTCTCATCTCACTTTTATGTATTGTGACAACCAAAGTTCTATTCAAATTGCTCACAACTTATTTTTTCATGAATGAATTAAGCACATTAAAATCGATTGTCATCTTATTCGTCATCATTTCAAGCATGGCACAATTACTTCGCCCTCTGTTCCTTCTTTTTTGCAGATTGCGGATTTCTTTACCAAATCACATTCTTTTTCTTGCTTTTGTTTTCTGATTGGCAAACCCTCAATACTTATAGCTGCCACATCGTGAGTTTGAGGGGATATATTAAGAGATATACAGTTATTTTGTTTTATTGTTTAAGGGTAGAATAATCTTTATATTTTCTTTTCAGTTTTATTTATTTAGTCTATATATAGTCTCTTTGTATTTAAGTTAAACTTATTTATTTTGATTGCATTATGTTGTATTAATGAAACCCTAACTTTCTTCTTTTTTATTTTTGTAATTGTTTTTATTTCTTTGGATTGTTTAACAATATACAACTCTTTGTAGTAGGAAAATTTCCTATTTTGGTTATCTTTTGAAAATGAAAAGATTTGGATCATCCAAAAATTAAAGAAAAAGATGTTGGGACTAGTCTACTATATTTAATTGGATCAAATATATGTCATTGTTTTTGCAAAAGTGATGAATTTAAAGGTTTTGCAGAGGAAGCTTGGACAATCCAATGATAGAACTCTTTTGCAGCTGCTTTTCCTGTTAGGAATAATTGCTGCTTTATTTGCTTCAGTACTTGACTTGTTTACTTATCTAAATAGTTTTTGTTAGCATTCATCTTATTCTCAACAGAGCCTGATCATGGTTTCATGTCTTTGTGGCATAAGATTAATTTCCTATTTGTGCTAAATCTGCTACTTACCTCCATTGTATGATATTTGATGTGTATTATTTGTTGGCTAGTACGTAGTGGTGCTATTATAGAATGTATTTATATAGAAAATATTATAAACATACTCTTGTGTGGTAACTTCCACCATTACAATTGTATATTACCCTTCATATATATATATATAGAAAGGGTTGGCTAACCATTATGTTAAGCTTTCTAATTATTCTCAACTTGATATCAGAGCTTTCTGCCGTCAGAACTCCTTTCTCCCCCCCTCCCTTTGCAGCTGGCCCTCTCTCTATTTCTCCTTCATGGATTCTACAGCTGCCGCCAACTTCTCTCTCTTCACCAGTGGTGCAGCACTGCCGGTCAGCCATCCCCAAGCTGCTGAATTATTCTCAACTGGTGTTAGTCTTATAACTGCTTAGTTATTGTCTAAATTTTTCATTCATTAAGATAAATCATGTTAGAAGTTTGGTACCTAAAAACCAGTCATCCCCTTCTTTGTTGTTATATTCCTCGATGTACTTGATCAGACAGATTTTCAAACATGAAATCGGATAACCTTAAGTGCTGCTTAGGTGAAGATACAAAAAAAGAAAAAGAATTCAACAATAGCTCTCTCAGTTCATAACTGGCAAATATAACTTGACTGTTTCCGTCGTAGAATGTATTCTATAGAGACAAATATCAACACAACACAACATAAGCAATGCTATTGTTGAGCAGACAAATTGGTTCAGTTGATGGCAGGACTAGGTCCAGATGGTGGCAGTGGTGCACCTTTTGGAAGCTTTGCCCCAAGGGTTCTAACGCCTGCCTCATAACTGTTCTCGTTTTGGAACCCTGAAAGCTTCCCCCGAGGCAGCGGCCGAGCCTGAGAACTTCCCATGAGTGCACAAACCAGAGATAGAGCAACTAGGAAGCATATGAAATTCATGCAGCTGTTTGAGCCCCTCATTTTATGTATGCCTAATGTTTGACAGGACAAGGTTATTTATAGGCGCCCTTCAGAAAATTGGCCAGGTTTTGCTTGCATGAAATGTGGGCGGCTTGTCAACAAGGATTTGGGTACAAGAAATTATTTATTTATTCAATGAACTAGCCGATGAAGTATCTGTCCGCACATTTCTAAATCCAAAAAGTGCCCAAATGCATCCCCTTTTTTTTTATGACAAAACGCTCTCAACTTCTGTCCATATGTAACTCAGAAGCATCAATACCTAGCTACTAGCATCAAGCAGAAGTCAACCTTTATTAATCTTATATCACCATGGAACAATCACTTCGGAATTAAACAATTTCCATTTACCTATAAAACAAAGTCTATCCTTAAATATTTCGTATCATATATAGTGGACAAACATGACTTCAAAGGCTTGTGGCACCACGTTGGATTGATAGTTAACACATTCAAGAATGTCAACTACGATGAAATATATTTTCGTAAACAAAGTCAAACTACGTACACTTGCTTCTTGCTAGCGAGCTATTGGGTAAAATTCTAGAGGCTTCATGTGCTGGAAACCATCATTCTATCTTGATTAAGTTGAAAACTGTCAAACTATACCTTTACTTGCTGGCTTGGATTAGGTTTGAGAATTTTCTTTCTTCAGCTTCTGAAAATAGACAAGACTTGTCGTCGCTTTTGTAGCTTGTTTTTGTTTGGTTTTCATGTTATTCATGATATCTTCAATTTAGCTTCTTGACATGATTTTCATGTTCTTCTAGTCGGTTGCTTAATTCCTCTTTGTAACTTTTGGAGTGCCGAAACTGCTGGCTTGTTGAAGGGCTGGTCTTGTTTCTTCCTTACTAATATTAAATTTTCATTCCTTATAAATGGATCAAAAAACATTGAGGCAATTCAAGTATTATGTACCTGAAATTATTCATGCACACTTAAATGTTAATCCTTTGATGCACTTATTCAGAAGCAGATTTTCAGTACAAAATCCTGCATATATATACAAAGCTCAACTACTTATTTCTTAATCATTATCTTTCAGGAAGAACACCAAGCTGTCTGCTAATTCACATGAGTTTAAAGGCACACAAGTCACAACGCGCATAATCCTTATAATTAATGACACTGCAACGTCCAAATAGGACTGTCCATGAATTGAGCTCTTAAATCAATTTGTAAGGCTCTATTAAGCAACGGCACTGCTTAACAGATATGATCAGTTGATGCGAGGGCTGGGTCCAGATGTTGGTAATAGAGCACCTTTTGGTAAGCATTGCGCAGAGGCTAAAGCTCGCATCATCTCAGTTTTCTGTGTGGAATCCTGAAATCTTCCTCTAAGGCAGCTGCCGAGCCTCAAAACTTTGCATAAGAGCACAAACCCTAGCTATAACAAAGAGGAAGCATATGAAATTCTTGCACCTGTTTAAGCACCCCATTTTTTGAATACCTCCAGTACTTTGACAAACAGGTTATCTATAGCAGCAATGCAGCAAATGACCAGGTTTTTCCACGCAGGAAATGCTGGTCAGCTTGTCATCAGGCTTTACGTTCTTCTCTGAAGCAAAACTGTGTCTCCTCGTTTTTAATGCTAACAAGCATTCTCTCTGTCCATAACTAAGAAGCATTACCATCTAATATTAAGAAGTCAACCTAATTTTATATCGCTATTGGAAAAAAGTCACTTATGAATTTAAATCAATTATAATTTATTAAAGAAAGTATGACTTTTAATCTTCCATATCATATCAGGGTGGCAAGGCCTAGCCTTTTCAAGTTGGCGCCTCTTGGCATTTTAAATAAACTCTCCACAGCCGATCCAAATGGAGAGTACACTATCATTTACTCTCGCAAGTAAACGCTTATACACTACTTCGTATTATTAATTAATTTTAATTAAAAAAATAAAAATAATAAAATTCAAATAAAAATAATAAGATTTAAACTCATAATAATTTAATAATTAAAATTAATATCACGACTCAAAATATAAATTTAAAATCAAATAATAATATAAAAGTCTTTTTCTCCATGGACGTTCTCTTTCAAAACAACTAGGAGAAATATTGTTTTTTAAATGAGTAATGGGTCTGCTAGGAACTATTCCCATTAACTACATAACATTCAGCTTTGATCTTTAGCAGCTGAGTTTTGCAGCTTTCAGTGGCTTCTCTATTCTCTTTGCTTGACTAGTTTCTTATTGAGAAACTTGAAGTTATGTTGGGTTTTTTTTTTTTTTTTGCATTTTGCTTTCATATTGTTGTGATAGTTTCATGCTGTTTGCTTGTAGCTAGCAGTGCTAATCTTGTTCCTTTCTTTTTGTAGTGAATTTTTTTTCAGAGGGAGAGATCAGAGGGATCAGTATGGCTGAAGTTTTGTAACTAAACTGATATAAAATGTGACACACAACAATTGATTACTTCTTAACCATGATGTCTTAGGAAGACCACCACACCATCTAAAGTTGACACACAACCCATCGCACCTAATACCTTTGATGCTTTTGTCACTGTAACCAAGTAGGACAAAGGTTGTCCATTTGAGCTCCAAATTGATCTCTAGCTTCTATGAAGAAGAACAGTACAGCAGTGGAGTATAATAGCAGCCCACTCGGATAGTTAGAATTAAAAGAAATGTGTGGCCAAAGGCAGAAGCGGTATGAGAAATAAAAATAATGAATCTATATATAGTATGTTTGCATAAATCCTCTATGAGAGTAGACAGTAGTACTATAAACTAGACAACAAAGAATATAGCAAGCCTCTCTTAGTTCATCACTACCTAGTATAACTTAACCTCTCTTAATTAGTAAACATCCTATTCATCATGCATGAGAATCCGCAGAGACTTTAGCAAATGCCATCATCGAACGTCTAAAACTGAATTAGTTGATGATAGGGCTAGGTCCTGAAGGTGGCAGGGGTGCACCTTTTGGTAACATCGCCGCAAGGTTCCTAAGAGTTGCCTCATGTGATGAATTCTGAGCTTGGAATCCTGGGACGTTCATGTGCAGCAGCGACCTAGCCTGAGAACTTCCGGGGAGTGTTAAAACCAGCGCAAGAACAACTAGAAAGCATATGAAATTCTTGCACCTCTTTGAGCACGCCATTTCTTGTGTGCCTAATGTTTGACAAGACAAGGGTTATATATAGGAAAGAAATTATGCTGCAAAATGACCAATTTTATTACGCAGGAAAGGTGGGCCGGCTTGTCAACTGGGATTTGGTACAGGTAATGTTTTTTTGAATAACTTGCCGGCAAAATGGTCTTGCTGTACATTCTTTTCCGCCGAATGGTAATCCGAGAAGACTTTCTTTCACTAAAATGTGGATTCCGATGGGGCCGGCTGGTCATTTTATGTATGCTTAAGATTTTTTTTATTTTTTTTATTATTTTATTTTACTTGTACAGGTAGAGTGTCACATCTACATAAACGTAAAACCATTGACTTTAAATTGTATATTGGGATAAAGTGCGTATAATAAGTTTTGAGTTGACTTGTTTTTATTCATCAACTTGCACAATTGCTTCAAGATACAAATTCAAGGTACAAGAAAGATAGAAGTCAAGCTGCATTTGGATTCAAACACAAGGAATCCTAAAAAAAACTTATTTTATTTCTTAAACAATAATATGAACAGATTGATGAGGTGATAATTCAGTTTTTTTTTAAATAACTAAATCATCTTTAAAAACAAGAATTATCTAACAAGAGCCTAGGGTTTTATCCACTAACATTGAGAGGGTTTTTTTTTTTTTGTATTTTCATTCTAATTTTTTTAGTAATAATTAAATTAACTTAAGGAAATTTGATCTTTTAATAAATATAAAATATAATTTAAAAATAAAAAGTTGTTGGCACATGCATTATAGATACTAACATGTGAAATGTCCCCACACACTATTTGACTGACACGTGAGCAGGTAGTTGGCTGTTAAACGGTGGCTTCCATAATGGTGTACGAATTGTCTTGGTGGTCTGTTCATCCATAGATGACACATATGGCTTAGATATTTCTGGTTTGACACTAATAACCTTTTTTTTTTATTTTTTATCTTCTCCTCGATTTACATGCATGGATCTATAAATTTTCAAAGAAACCTTTCAATTTGTTTTTTCTTCAGATTTGATATCTTTTTTTATTATTTGTTTTATTTGAAATAATTTATAACAAAGAAACTCTTCAATAATTTTTTTATCTGTTAAATTTGGTTCTCATTCTTTTTATTGTTTTGTTTTAAATCCTTTTGTTAATTGGATTTGTTTTTCAACTCTTAACATTTGATTCATTTTATTTCTATATCAAATTTAATCATCATTTTTTTATTGCTATTTGTTTTATTTTAGATCCTTCTTTTTATTGGAACTTTCTTTCTTCAATTTTTTCTCTCAACTTTTTGTTAATTGAGAATTTGGTTTTATAATATTTTTTTTAGTTTTTCTTCTGTGGGGTAATCCCGACTTCAAGACCTAGCTAGGTCACGGGTTTAAAAAGTTATTTTGGTTGACTTGAGTAATTTTTAGGTTATTTTTTACAGTTTTTTTTTCCATCCTTCAATATTAGGTTTGTTAGAGATTAGGCTTCATTATTTTTTTTATGAGGTTATTTCAATTTTTATGCTAGGTCACGTTTATGCTGGGTCACGGGTTAACTCGTGTTGACTCATGCTAATTTTTTCGTAAGATTATCTTTTACTATTGCCTTTTTTATCATATCAATAAATCAAATGAGTATTTATATTAAATCCAATCAAGTCAATGACCGACACTTAAATTTTTCTTACTTTTTTAAAAACATTACCATCACTTAAACATCTTTTTTCTACATTACAAAATGTTTAGTCTAGCTCACAATATAACATTAACCACTAATCTAGTTTAATAACTATAAAAAATGGTTTATGTACCAAATTTAACCTCTAACGCACCACCATCTCCTAGCATGTCTATGGTAGTGGTATCTCTCTACACTTGAAAATGCTATATAAGACTAAGATCATGACTCATGAGTCATTTGCTGCTCAATATATAGTTGTCAGCTCAAATCACTATATTATTAAGTAAACTTAATTTTAACTCAAATCAATTATTTTTATTAAAAATAATGTTATCTCAATTTAAATCAAAATAATTATTTTTTATAAAAAAACAATATTATTTTAATTTTTAAAAATTCTTTAGAGATAACCCCAATTGAGTTTCATTTGGGTTTAGTCAAGCCAACTAGATTACAAATTAATTTGCTAAATTTAATCGAGTCACCGCTAAGCCAAAGCAGGTTCAACAAAATCTATATCCAAAATCAATGTCCAAAATAGGTAAGTAAATAAATAAATAAAAACTCAGCAAGGTCACCAAGTCACCAGGTCGATCAGCCAAGCCAACTTCAATAACCATGGCTCTCAAAACATTCCCATCCGCCGTCCACGGGCACTAATTTAACCTGCTGCTCAGACTCGGATACTTTGAACTAGTTGCATGACCTCAACTCTTCATGATAAATAGGTAGAGGTCATAGTTTCTTGAGGCACACGGTCGAAGACTTTTCATTTTTTGATGGAATGGTCAGACTTTATAACAAGGTGA
>Ga0325411_1003394_pt1 | contig 17947 bp, 6 predicted proteins | sample PopdelMetagenome_13_FD_206181 | JGI IMG/M metagenome (GOLD analysis project Ga0325411, IMG submission 206181) | Populus deltoides microbial communities from Bellville, Georgia, United States - Xylem-PdIQD-R4 | ecosystem: Host-associated > Plants > Phyllosphere > Stem > Wood/Secondary xylem...
CTCCCTCCCTCCCTCCCTCTCCCCTTTGCTTAACTGATCGCATCACCACCCCAGAAAAACCTTGACTGCCATTGGGCTGTTACATTCTTTTACTGGACTTTTCCATCACTGTTGCTATCGAACGATGGACCAAAAGAAATTGTTTAAGGGACACGTCGTCCTTATTACGGATCCATGTATTATTTGTGCTAGTTTGTATGTACATATGCTAGGGATCAATTTTTTAAAAGACATAAAATAATATATATAGGTATTGAAGAATTATTTAGTATTATTATTAAACCAGAAAAAAAATATATAGTTATCATTGAAAAAAAAAATTAGCAAGATAAATCTTTTTATTAATGTACTTTATCTAAAGCGATTGGAAGATTTTTTTAATAAAATCATTGTTTATGTTAAAAAACATATTTTATGATTGTTTTAGCAATTTAACAACAATAAATATCATTGTAGCTTGTTTATATTTTAAATAGATAAAGAAAAAAATAAAGAAAAGTGTTATGCCGTTCATCCGCCTTCTTTTTTTTTAAATAGATAATACATCGTTTATCATTTTAATAAAAATATTCTCACTCGACTCTCAAACCTGCTGCGATCTCTAAACTTATATATATGTGTTAACTAACTGAGTTACCACATGAAAATATTATTATATGAATTAAACAAATATATTAAACTGTTTTATTATTTAAAATATATAAAAAAAATATTAATTTGAAAGGAAAAAATTTAAAAGTGTTTTTTATATATATAAAAAAACCATTCTAATATGGTTTACGTGAGATTTTCAGGGAAACAATTAAGAGAACAAAACAGCTCCTTTACTCGAATCAAACTCAGATCCATTCCGACAACAACATAAATGGCATATGAGAAAAAAGCAATTTCTTAGATGAACATTATGACAGCCCCAACAACAACATAATTAGGTTTCATACGCACAACTTACGATTATGGGGAAGGAGAAATAAGCACAAGTGGAGCATTGCAATGAGGGCTGGCTTATGAAACCATCACCATCTTATACTGTCATGGGTGCAACCACCTTCACAGTTAAAATTATTTTTTAATATAAAAAAGAATATAGTTTAATTGGTCAGGTTTTAAATTTGTTTTTTATAAATTACCTACCAGTTCGAGTCTCACAAATCTCAGAGCTACTAGAAAATTACATGATTGTTAATTTCAAGATCTATAAAATTAGTTAAGATGTATGTAAGTTAGCCCAGACACCAGCCACCAGCCACCAGCCACCAGCGTTAATAATAATAATAAAAATATTTCCAAGACGTTCCAGACAGTTTTACCTGTTCGAAGGAATCAAGCGTCAACCTCATTTCCAGCGCCTTGCAGAGTAGAAATATTACCAGAAACCTCTATATGCCTGCATGATAAAGCTAATAATGATGATGTTCTTGGTGCTGATAGATTTTACATGAATTAATATATAATTACAAATATTTTACAAGTACATGGCCAAAAATGAGAGGGGTATTTTGGCAATCAAGGGAGACCACTCTTCTGTCTATTGCTTTCAGGAAACTACCCAAAGATCGGATCCCACTTCCCCTAATATTTGAAAAAGATTCTTGACATTCGATTTTCAACAGCCCTGCCCTTAAAAAACTTCAAAAAGGAGAAGGGGAAAAGAGAGAGATTCTAAAACGAAGCTGAAGGTGGCAAAGAAGCAGCTGAATGTTGTTTTTCTTTGTCTCATGTTATAAGCTAGGTTCCATGCAAGTATGCAACAGTGCTGGAAAGGCTTAGGAACAAAAGGCATACTCGTAGGGGATTCAGGCCGGCCAATGGGTTCTGTCTTGCGGACTCAGTGATTCCTTCAGGGCTCAAATCCATCAACTGCTATCTTCAAAGCTACTGTGAGTCTCTCGCTATTATTGTAAATTACAGGTACCTTGACAACAACGGTTGAGATGGCCGAGTTGGTCTAAGGCGCCAGATTAAGGTTCTGGTCCGAAAGGGCGTGGGTTCAAATCCCACTCTCAACAAATACATAGATTTTAAAAGAGCCAGGCAGTCTTTTTGGGCTTCAGAAGTTTGGTTTTATTATTAATTAGAATGGGCTTGGGCTGGATTTAAAAGAGTCCTTTGTTTTTAATTTCAAAATTCTTGTTCTGTTTTTTGGATTAATGGATGACTGGACATGGTTTGCAGATGATTTAGGAGGCGAGATGAAAGTTCTTGAGATATGTTTACTCTTTGAGGCTCTAGTATAGGTGAAAGCAGAGTAAAAATCATTTTCCTTGTTTGATGAAGCATCACCAAATCTACCATCTTCAAAAACTGAGAGGCCCTGATCAACTGCATCTCCCTCGTTTAAGAAAGTTCCTATGTCTTCTGGGTCGCCAAGAAGACTCCTTGCTCGTTCCATCTCCTCGCTGGAAACAGTTAAGCATCTTCTGGCACATCATCGCCAATAACCCCATTATTTTTCATGCCCACTTTCGTCCCTGAAAGCGATAAATCCTGCCACCCAAATTCCCCAGATTTTAGGTATGAAGATTGTTTTAACGCAACCGATTTCCCTAATCGTGTGCGGAAAATCGGTGCATTTCCTTTCTATAGAATCTTCGAACATCCTTCACGCACACAAAAACACAGTCATGTAATGTACGCGTGTTTATACACATACTGATACAGGTAATATATATCCATATCGAAATACCTTGGAGTAAGAGATCGATCGGCCATGGAAGGGGGGTGAGTTTTGGAGCTGGGAGAGGGGTTTAGTGCTCCGCTTGGTTTAGGTTCGGGTTTCGCGTTGATGATTTGAAGGGAGACTTCCCATCGGAAATCTTTCCGGCGTGGGAGAGTATTTGCCACGTCGAGATTTTCAGTGTGAAAGTAGGGATTCTGTTTTTTTCCTGTTGGGAGAAATGATGGTTTTTAGTGTGTGCGTATGTTAAGAAGGCGGGAAAAAAGAAAGTGAATTTGCATTGATGACACACTTGGGCTTGGGTTTCTTAGACTGAGGTGTAGTGGGCTTAGGTTGTTGACTAGGGCTGAATTTCGGAGCAATTTCATGATACAGAGATATAATTACCAATATTTATAGCATAAGAAAGAGATAAATTCTGAGAGAAAACGAGAGGGAATTACAAAAATATTTTTAAAAAAATATTTTTTTTATTAAATATATTTTAATTAATATTTTTTAACTATTTCTTCACATGAGGGGTATAACCCGTGACAACATTGTGTTAACCTCATCATTCTAGACTTATTGTATAAAATAACATTTTATCTTTTATGTCTTTTTTTTTAAGTAACTAATGTCCTTTTAAATTTAAAAATTACAAAATATATTAAAGGAGGGAAATCACTATAGCAATTCACAACACTTTCTTTTTCATTTTTGTTCTTGAATATTTTTTTTTAATTACAATGTTCTATGCCTAATTTTATTATTGATTTGTCAAAACCTATTAAAAAAATAGTAATATTTAGCAATAAAGAACTAAGGTGTAAAATAAGAAGAAATTCATGGCTAATCTTAATTAAGAAGAAAATTTTCTTTTTAGTCTATCTACTTTTCTTTATCTTACTCTATAACCCTTTTAGTTTTTATAATTTTAATTTTCTCTTGAAAGTGCATCTTCTTAACCTTTTAATCCCTAAACTTGAGAGATGAGAGAAAAAATGATAAAAGAAAAAAAAATTGGCAAATGATCATTTTTTAGCAATGCAAATTTGATGTTTTTAGTGTTAACGAGTTTTATTTAAGGAGAGAAGTTTGATGATAATGGTTTTTCTCTATACCTGAAAAACTAGATCGAGCTTGATTTAGATTTTTTTGGTTAATTTTTGTTTTTTAGTGACTTTATGGTGTTTTAGGATTGCTATGTTATGTTGTTTATAGAGTGTTTACTTGGTGTTCTTAGATAATAATAGCTTGAAAACAAAATTTTAGACAAATAAACCCCTCCCTCTAATGGTGACTAATTTCTATGCTAACATCTGAAAGGAAACAGGTCGCCTATAATTACAAGTGACTTATCAACTACTTAAAAAAAAAAATTAGAAATAGATGATGTGTTGTCAACTCATGAGATAAAAATTCAAAAACCTAAGTGCGTATATGGACTTTTAGGCCCAAACATTCATGAGTTTTTTTTATTAATATAAGGTGCATGGGCCTAACTCATTACCATCTGATTAATTTTTTATTATTTTTTTAATTTTATTATTTAAAATTTAATTGGATTTTAAATTAAACTCTATAATTTATTTTGGTTTTTTTATGGGTTTATTATGAATTCTAACAAACAACTGATATTTGATTGGTGCTCAATTTTTTTTTTTATTTTTTTTTAAAATAAGGTTAAATTGCTCCAATCTTCTTTAAACTTAAAGTTATTTGAGAATTAGTTTATATATTCTTAATTTAAATTTTTACATTTTTATACTTTATTAGATTTGAAATTAAGTTTGTTTATTACTATTTTTCAACCATCCCTTCATGTTTTGCATATAAAAATAACAAGATGATTTAAATACCCTTGACTTCAATAATAATCTAACTAATAAATTTTAATTTTTTTTATTGAATTAATTAAATTTTAGAATTAAATTTAATATCATAGTTTTAATTCTCCATCTAGAAAATTTGTTTTTATTTTTTTTAAAAAAAAAACAAAGAAGAGATTTTAAGGCTTCTAGGGTTTTTTAGACAAAGAAAAAAGGGTGTTTAGGCTACTAGTTTTAAAACTAGTTAAAATCAAAATATTTGAAAGGAGAATTAAAATCATGATATTAAATTCTAAATTTATTTATTTTATTTTATTTAATCAAAATTAGTTCTATTTAAAAAAATAAAAATAATTAATTAGATCGGATATTATTGATGCTGAGGATATTTAGTTTATTCATTAGTTTAAGGGGAAATACGTATGTTAGTTTTATATTGAAAATCTAATAAAATGATAAATAGGATACACAACTTCTTCTTAAAGATAGATTTAATGCAATTAAATATGTGTGGAGTCATTTCCTCTTAGTTTTATACACAAAATATAAAGGAAATCTTGATTTCAGATATATCAAAATATATCAAGGTTAAACCTGAAATTAGAAATATAAAAATTAATTTTTAAATGATTTTAAATTTTAAAAAGTTTTGAACGTTTTTGCTTCCAAATAACGACACAATTTTTAGAGGAAAAAAGTTTTCTTTTTTATTTCTTCTCTTCACTTTTATTTTTTACTTTCTATAATTTTTTACCCACGTTTATTGTCTTAATCGCATTTTACACACTGAGATTTGATAACATATATTTAATAATTTCTCATTTAAATTTAACTTTCGATCATTTAGGCGCTGTATGATATTGAATCTCTTACTAGATATTTTTTTAAAATATATATATATATATATTCACTTTCAAACCCAATGTTTATTTATCAAAACATTTAACTTGTTTTTTTCTTAATTGCAAAACAAATTCACCAATAGAATTCTTGTGAATTTGATATTTTCATATAACTTGTTTTTTAAAAGTGTTTTTTATTTAAAAATGTATCACAATAACTTTTTTTAAAATTATTTTTATTTTTAACATTAATACATCAAAAAAACACTAAAATAATATCAATTTTATATTTTTTAAAACTAAATACTCTCTTAAAATACACTCTAACACAATTCAAAACACAAAAACAAACAACTGTTCCCTCTTCAAACATCAATGCATGAGTATTATGGCTTGATTTCATCAAAATAGAAACTTGAAAATCGTTGTACCCCATGAAAGTGAATCCTTCTGTACTATTCACCAAAATTCGAGTTAACAAAAATAACTATATAGAAGGTGATCCAGTGATAAGAATTTTGGATTAAGGGGTCTGCTTCTTCTGTGATCTCTGGTTCGAGCCCTGTGGTTGCTCATATGATGGCCACTGTAAACTTACATGGTCGTTAACTTCAGGGCCCGTGGGATTAGTTGAGGTGCGCTCAAACTAGCTCGAACACCCACGTTAAAAAAAAAATACTGAAAGTATGTACCTTCAACATTAAGAATAGGAATAATTAGAAATACTTCACATATTTCTCATATTCATGGGATCCAAAACTTGAGATTGTAGCATTAGCTATTGCGGCAGTGACCTTTATGTTTTTTGAGGAAAAAAATAGATATTTAATATTTTATTCTATGAAAGGGTAAATATCTGTTTTAAAAAATCATCGTTTAATATTATAATTATTAAAAATCTAATTGATTAATAAAAAATTTATGGTATAAGATTGATTATATATAAAAAAAAGATATTATTACCTTTTAAACATTTTACATGAGATAAATTTTATTGCTGATTTTGTCTTAAATTTGCTAAAAATTTGTTATATTTTGCTTTTGAAGGTCTGCTTAAGGATTTGTTGTGTTTTACTTTTGAAGATCTGCCTATAATATTACAGACTCTAGTGTCATTTAAATATGCAACTACAAATATTTTTAACCCTAACGTTGGTAAATATTACATGAAAAAGTATGGTATTTCTAATTTTGACTTCAGTGAATATTAGGGTTCAGAATAATTTTCAATTCTAGTGTTTCGATTTTTAATTCTAGCATTAGTGAACATAAAGGGTATTCTAAATTCTGATATCAGTAAATATGAAATATAAATATTCCTGATTTTAACGGAAGTGAATAAACAAATAAAGTTTGAAATGAAAGCAAAACATTTTTTTTTTTTTGTATTTTTACAATGAGGAAGCCTTCCTATTTTTTTTATTTCATAGAATAAAAAAGAAAAGACATATATATTTTATAACAAAATCATATTTTATAGTATAAGTCTACAATCCAATAAACAAAATCATAAAAGAGAACCTCTAAATTTTTTAAAAATTTTCTGATATCTTAAAAAACCTGTTTTACTAGATATTACAATAAAAAAAAGCATAAAAGTATGTTTAGCTAACACCCTTAACTCAAGAAAATAGGTTGGTTGGACTTGAGGCTCAGGTCCAGCTCGGTTTTAATAGTTTTTTTTTTTTTTTGGTATGAATCCAATCTAGCTTTACTATAAAGGATGGGGTTGATCCAGCCTAGCCAGCTTGGTCACTGGCCCAGCCCAGTGACCAAGCTGGCCACAGTCGGCAAGCATTCGTGAATTTACGCATGCTTGCTACAAGAAGTGGGTAATACCTAGCGTATCAACTGGAGATGAAGACGTGAGGCGATCATGCCTGGTTAGGCAATCCTCCTCTCCTCCCCTCCCCTCTGTTTCTGTCAGCTTTGTCTCTCTTTGGTCTCTCTCCTCTCCTGTGGTTTCTGTTTCTATGGTTTGTCCTCTGTTTTCTCATGGTTTTTCGTCTCTGTTTTTTCTTTGGTTGGATCGGGCGAGTCAATACGAGATTCTTGCTTCTGTTTTGTTGCTGTTTTCTATTCTTTCCATCTCTGGTTTTTAGGTTGTCTTCCTCTGCTCTCTGGGTTTTCTTCCTTTTCTGTCTCTCCGTTTTTTCTCTATTTTTTTCCCCCCCCCCCCCCCCGCTCCTTGGGTTCCTCTGCTTTTATAGGCCACCCTGAGTGAAATTTGATCCTTATCTTCCTGGGATCATGATCTTGTATGAAGATGAAATTGGCCCTGTGTTTGGTGGGATTAGGACACCAACAGTCTTGCCATTGTTGGACTGTTAGTGATGGGTTTCCTTAATGCCAGAGGCGCATTGTGGGGGCGAAGGAGACTGAATCAATTTTGGGATTTGTGGTAGACCATTTGGTATACATTCTGGCTTGGATTTGGTGAGATGATGGGGTCTAACAAAGGCCATCGTTTTTTTGTCCAGACAACTTCCTCTGTTCCAGAGGAACAGGATGAACAATCCTCCATGGAAAGACGTCATTTCTTAAGCTGAAATGGGCACCTTCAATTTGCCCCCTGAAATTCTAATGTTTTGCAATCAAGTTCTTGCTTTTGAAAATCTTTTTGTTTTTTTTTAATTTCACCCCATGATCAATGAAATTGGATCTATCATTTACAAAATGGTACGTGTCATTTACAAAATGGATCATGGTATCAAATTCAGCAATTAATTGATTTCTCAAACTTTTCAAATCAATTAACCTCCTATAATACCGTCTCTATTTATTTTGATTTTTAAAATTTAATTTCTTGTAATTTTAACTTAAATTAACCAAATATTTTAATATTTTTTCAATCACACCTCTAATTGCATCAATTAAACTAATTTAAGATTTAATTAAGTTCGTAAACTTATTAATTCTTATGATTTTTTGTCAAATTGACTTTTAACTTTATAATTTTATCCTTATCAGTCCTCAAATGTTAATTTATATTATCTTGGTTAATTTCTCAAATTATTTTATTATCTTTATTATTTTATTTATTTTTATTATTTTTTAAAATTAAAAATTGGTTGAACATCTGTATAATAATAATTTAAGTGCCTTATCTTTATATTATAATTTCATTCCTCAGCTTTATCTAACAAAGTGTTAGTCTAACTAGGAATCTTTGATAAAAAAAAAACATTAATATTAGAATTCTTATTTAACTAATAAATTAGAATTTTTAATAAAATTATAATAGTTAGAGATTGTAATCTTTTTATAAATATAAGAGCCAATGTATAAGTGTGTTTTGAAAGGTGTGTGATCAATCAATAAGAGCTTGGGAGGTTCAAATGTTTTACGTGTTTTAGTTTTTAACAATTGATAGCAAAAATTCCTCCCTTTACTCATGTATGTTAATGGGGAATTTTTTAAGGTAGATAAAGTATTAATAAAAAAAATTTTAATAAATAATTGAATCATCATTCACATCAATAATAATAAATATATATAAAAAAATATATAAAAAAGCAATGATTGAAATGTTTCAAAACAAAGAATTATCTTTTCTAATTGATTCATTAATCAATTTTGAAAATTATTTTTTGCAAGGAAAAGTCTAAGGATAATTAGAATCCGGTGAAAAAAAGTACTAATGAATAACTAAAAAGACAACAACTTCAAACATCTTAAATAAAATTTGAATTGTTTGAGATGATAAGAAAAAGTTATCCACATATTATTTTTCATGAATAACGACAATCACTTTGAATTTTGTGATCGATGACCAATATAAAAAGATTATTCATTTTTCTAACACCAATCAAATCATTTTTTGAAAGTAAAGTTCTTGATACATTTCTCTCAAATACATAGAAAATTCATGAATTGAAATGCTTTCATATTCACATGATGTATCATGTTTTATGAACTTAAACACTTGATTTTTAAAGCTTTTATTCATGCTAGTTAAGAAGGTAGTCAATATAGGTAATAAGTAGCTAGATAGTCTGTATTACATCTCAGGCGAAGCCAATACTTTTCACAATATAATAAAATGATATTCGTATGACATTAATGTTTTCAAATAAGTAAAAAAAATCTAAGATTAAGACATTTGAAAAAGACTATCCGCATTGTCATAACAACAACCCGAAAAGCAAACTAAAAAACTACCATAAAGTAAGTATCTCATGTTTATATTCAATCAACTAATTTAATTTAATTCAAAAACAAAATTCTTTTAAAAAAGCTAAAGGTAACCTGTATTTTTTTCAGAACGAATGGAAAATTCCATAAGGAGCTAAAAAAAAAAGCAAGAAAACATTTGAGGATGGAAAAAAAAAAGGGGAAACAATCAAACAAATTTTAGTGAGCCTTCTAAACCAATGTTAATCTCTCAAACCTGTAACCCGTTAAATTCCACATCTGGTCTTAATCAAGAAACTCAATATCCGACCAATTTAATGTTGAATGATAGAATTAATTAATTTAATTAAAAAACAAAATTTCTTTTAAAGAAGAAAGATTTAACAAATACGAAAAAAACCCCAATGCAATACCAGACTAATTTAATGTTAAATGATAAAATAAATTAATGTAATCTAATTAAAAAGAATTACTTTTTAAAAAACTAGATCTAGAAAAGATAGAATAAAAAAAACAAAGGCATCCTGAGTGTTATTCTCAAAACGACTGAAAAATCCTGTAGAAAAAAAAGGAAATTATTGGAGGATGAAACAAAAACTTGCAAACCTAATTAATATCTCAAACTTGCAACTCTTTAAGCTCTAAATCCATGTTAAATTAAGAAGCTCAACGCTCGATAAATTTAATGTCAAAGGATAAAATTACAAAAAGAAATTAAACTAAAAAAAATTTTAAAGTAAAAAAAATAGTAATAAAAAAATAAGGACCAAAATTCTATTAGAAAAAAAATTAAAGAATTATGAAATTGAAAAAAATTAATTTTAAAATTATTTTAAATAAAAAAATAGCAATTAAAAGAATAGAGACCATATTTAACCTATGATAAAAACTTACGGGGAATGAAATTAAAAATAAATTTTAATTTAATAATTTTTTTAAAATAAAACAAATACTAATAAAAAAATAAAAATTAAGTCGTAAAAAAAACTAATTGAAGAGTTGCATCGGTTATTTTTAGGGTCAGTGTAATTTTCTAGGATAAGAAAGAAAAGAAAAGGAAAACGATAAAGACATGGTTATTGACGGCGAATCGAAGGTGATGAAGTTACAAATGCTGCATGGGCAGGTAGGAACCATTGAGAGGATTCTATCACAGGCTTGAAAGCCACTATTTAGCCAAGTAAACTCGCCGCACGCGCCACCACAACATTCCTAGTTTTTTTTTTTTTTTTTTAAATTTTGTTGTTAAATAAAATACAATCGTTAATTATGATTTCAACGTTTTCAAGTGAATGATCATGAAACTTTGTTTTTAATTAGCAACATTAGTAGAGCCAGACGACCCGTCACAATATACAATGGATATCACGAGTAGAGGAGAGAAAAAGGAAGACACTTGAGGATCCGTTTCAATAATTTGTTTTCCCAATTAGAATCGGTGGCTTAGTCACCATCAGTGAGAGGCCCATTACAACACAAGGGCAGTAGGTAGACCATATAATCACAAGATTCCGTGCGCAGATTAAAGATTTGGGCGTCTGGGATTGCTCCTACTGGGACAAGATGAAAATAAAAATGAAAGATATGTCGGGGCCTATGGACAAATCATATCTACACAGTAAGACGACACATCACCTTGACTTTTCTACTCTTCAGGCATGGTCAGCTTGACTTGCTAGTTTTGTCCCGTTGGTCAGGGAATAAATTATACCAGACGGTCGAAATTCGGGAATTCTTTATTGGTCGAGCCATTTTTTTTAATGCTGCCACCCACCTGTCTAGTACCCTTTTTATTTCTCAAGGCATCAATCAGCTGTCCAATTTCCGATTTGTGCTGTTTGTTTTTTATTTATTTGTATAACTGTTATGACGAACAAATGATCATTGGTTAATTAACTAGTGGTTATTAGATCACGAGATGAATTACGTTGTACATTGAACATAAGTTAGCAAATTTTAATGTTTTTCCTGTTTTTCAAAATGCTGAATGCATGCTGTCCAAACAATCAGATTTCGCTTGTTTTAACCTTTTTCGTTGGTTGAGCTTGCATATAATTAGTATCTAAACATTGCATCTAGCATAGATTTGTGCCGTAGGTGCTAGCCAATAGCCATTAAGCGTGCAGCTAAGGCCTGAGAGGCAAACCTCCGGCCCCCACGTGGTGTATTTAGAATGAATCAAAGGAGCTGTGATGTGACCACCACGATCACATAATAATCTTTCACAGAGACTGGCCTTGCCGTCTCCGGCTGGGCTTCGGCTTGCCCATCATCACAAATGCTTGGTTTCCTTCTTTTTATAATTCTCACCCAACTCCACTATTATAATTTATGCTATTGAATAACGAAAAAGGAGGAATCTCTCCTTCATGATAATGGAAGAACATGGGAGCAACAAAACTTTTTCTCAACTTAATAGGAGGCAAGGAACATGTGAACAATGGGTGTTTAACAGCGGCACTGGCTTCGGTCCTCCAAGATTATCGAATAAGCTAGTGTACAAGAAAAGGATTCGAGATCAATCATGGCGGATTTGCAACTTCCAAGTTCCAACCAAGACAGAAATACTGGCGAGAAACATGTTTTTGTGTAAATTTTAATTTTAATCTGTCCGATTGAAACCGGGACGGTGTTGATTGATTGCTTCCAAATGCCGCCGAGAAATTATGATCATTTCTTGCATTATGCTCATGATCAATATTATTATGTCAATTTTTTTACGAGTTTAAAATTAGCTGCCAGGAGTTAAGATTTACATTATTATTTAACACATTTTTTTATCTAAAAATTTTTTATACTTGAAACTTACACATGCTCATGAACTACCTGACTGCTCAGCAAGCTCCGGCTGGAAAGCAACAAGCAACTCCTTGAGCTTAGGCCCTCATTCCATGCTTTTGTATGCGGGGTGGGGAAAGATACCCGATGTAATCAACCTCTTTTAAAACATAGAAGGCGTAGAACACATAGCAAATGCGGTGTAGACGGAAAAACAAATATTTTTATCAAATAAATGGGGATTATGAGATTTAAACTCGTGACTGCTTAGTCATTAAAGCTCTGATATCATGTCAAGGAACCTTCTCAATCCAATAGTTTAAGTTGTTAGGTGAGGTCCCAAGATATGATTTATATTATTCTCTAACATACCTTTTTAAATGAAAGCTCTTTGAGCTTGAAACTTGCACAAACCCACATTACCTTATGCTTAATTTTTATCAAATAAATGGGATGGTGAGATTCGAACTCGTGACCGCTTGATCATCAAGACTCTGATACCATGTTCAAAAATCATCTCAACCTAAAAATTTAAACTATTAGATAATGTTCAATATATAATTTATATATATTATTCCATCCCAGTAAATATTTTATAATTTTATACCATAAAGAATCATGCTAGTTAACTTTCCAATTATATATAATTTCATAAATTATCTCAAATAAAATAAATAATAATTAAAATAATAGAGATCAAATCTAAAAAATAAAAAAATTGAAAGATGAAGAAATTAAAATAATAATAATTAACATTTCATAAATTATTTCAAATAAAATAAGTAACAATCAAAAGAATGAAAACCAAATTTGATAGATGAAAAATTTCAATTAAAAAATGATAAGGGAAAAGCAAATAACAATGATAAAAATAAGGACCAAAATTAATATAAAAATTAAATTCTAAAGGATGAAATTGAAAAATAAATATTCAATATATATATATATATATATATTAATCAAAAGTTTGAGGACCAAATTAATATAATCAAAAAATAATATGATATTTTTAAATTTTTCATAACTTACAGAAAGTGTTTTCCGTCCAAAATAAAAGAAAAACACTTTCCTGAAAACTAAATCAAATTTTTCTTTGACTGGAAAATATTTTTCATTGACCGGAAAGTGTTTTTCATTGACTAACTTTTCTAATGACAAACAAACACAGAAAAGTTTGAAAAGTAGTTTTCCAGAAATCAATTTCCGAGAAACAAACACAGTTTAAATATCAAAACCTGATTTTAACATTGTGAGAGCTCCTTATAACGCCAACCAAAATAAAACATTAGACTCAATTCCAAGTTAATTTAACGTGAAAGGATTAAATTGATAAAAAAAAATTAAAAAAAAACATTATAAATAACTATTGCAATCTACAGTGGGTTTTCCTTTCTCATATTTTACATTTTTATCTTTTTTTTTTAATATTTTTGTTATTTCATATTATCTTGTGTTAATGATTTCAAATACTATTACATGGTTGATTAGACATCAAATATGTAAAATCAAATTACAATTATTAAATGAAAAGAAAATAAAATCAATGAAAACAAAGGATATGAATGAAAAAAAAAGCTCAATAAAAAAATATAAATATAAATGGAAAAATATAAAGATTCGAAGTGGTACAATGCTCATGTAAAAAGTGTTTTCACCTCAAAATTTTTAATGTTTTTGTTATAATAATTTATAATAATATCAATTATAAATATTACTTCCCAGTTCCGAACCTGATCAATGTACTATACATTAAATATTATCCGGTCCAATTGAAACGGGGATGGTGTAATAATGTCTGTCTTCAACTATGGTGTCGTGCATAACGCGTATCTTGATTGAGGTTTTTATTATATTCTTTTGAAAAATTGAAAAATAGGTAATATATATATATAATCGTGGCTCCGACAATTGTTAATTTCATCCCCTTCACGACCGACATTGTTGAACAACCAGGCTTCTTGTATTTGTTGTAACAGTAACCAAAATCCTATAATATCATGGACTGAATATTGCTAACGTGCAATGAAATAAATATAAAATAAATAACGAATTTTTTTTAAAAAAAGATCAGTAGTGGAAAATATTATGAGATTTTAATTTTGTTTTACGACATAAAATCTTACGTTGTTAAATTTGTTCGGACAAGCTCAGTTTTTGTTTGCGCGTTTAATTTCTCTATAATATGAGATACCGTATACAATTTAATTTAAGAAAAAAAATAATAAAAAAGGCTATCGTAACAGAATACGGTACGCACAGGAAATATTACGTGTGGATTTTTCTTATACAGTACTTGAGTGTTATTAATTATTACTGAGGAATGATTTTTATATGATATGAATTCTAAACTATTTATTTACTTATAATAAACTTTAGTATATTAAACACTTAGTATAATTAAGAAGAAATGGAATGAAGAGTAAGTGTTTTATTATAAAATCAATATTAAAGGAATGTTTGATAATCCCTTCTACCAACCTGATAGCTGTTACCCTAGAGATGGGTTTTGCCGTCAGACTTTTCTTTCAAGTTAGCATTAATTCGAAATTAATTCTCTCTCGAGGGATTAGCTAGCTAGCTAGCAAGTGGCAATCTTTCTTTCTTTTTTATTTTTTATTTTTTGTCCTTTTATATGAAAAAGCAAATGGTAGGAGGATCAAGTGCAATGATCTGGATCCTATGGCCAAGAATTCTCTAACGCATGCCCCAGGAATCATTGCCAAGCTAGGGGTGCCCAAGAGTTCTGCAAATTCAGCTACCATTTGTGCGTCATTAATCGGTTTGGCAGATCGTGTCATAAATATGAAGCCCTAGAGGCATGATGGCTCCAGCTCGGATTGGATTGGATTTTCATGGGAGATCAGGAGGAAGATGCACCCTGATAACCTTTCGGCCTAATATGCCACCAATCTCCTTTCTTTCTTTCTTTTTTTAAGAAAAAATTTATACATTTTTACGTTTTAGACGTAAATATTACAACACATGCAAAGTAATTAAATTTTCAACAACACACGTACTCTACATCAGGGTGGTGAGGCTGAGCTTCTGCATCAACTCACAATCACAATCTTCGCTTCTACAATAATTTATTACACTTTAGCAATCTTATTTCACTAAAAATTTGATTACACTTATTGCCTTTAGAAAATATATACTTTAGCATCCATCTACCAAGAAAGGACAATTACAAAGGGAAGAATGAGAAAGCCTTTGTATCAACGAACCTGCAGGTGCCCACCTCGAGCTCCTTCACCACCCACACAGACGTGATCCAGCTTGGTCTGTTTTGATTAATCTGGCATCTTGCAAACTCTTAAAAGAGTCGAAAACTATCACTTAAAATATCAAGTTTTAGTACTTTCAATAATCATATGCACTTAATTTCCCAGGGCTTGTAATAAGAGGACGAACCACACCTCAATGACAAACGGCATCACCCAGCCGATTGGTTTGTCATATATATATATATATATATATTTGCCTATTTGGTGTAGAATCTCCCAATCAATAAGCTTGTAGCTTAATATTATCTTGAATAAATCATAACTTGTGGCTCTGTATTTCTTAATAAATATATATTTTAACCCCTACATTTTTAAAAATAATATAAATTAATCATTTTATTTCTATACTGATTTGTAAATCCAGTCCCTTTATTAATATTCCGTGGTGATTATTTAGATTTTGTCACAAAAAAAAAAACTCATCATGTGCTTAAAAAATGAGCGACAAAGGCCTGGGGAGTAGAAAATCAAATTAAGGGAAGCTGGTACAATTTCCAAGGCACCCCCATAAGAGTTAGGGAAAAGTTTTATTATGGTCAGTGCTGAGTTTGAAAGAAGGGAGGATTTTCCCAAAAGGGGCACTCCATTATAAACCCTGATATCTGAACGGAACTACTGGATTACCACGATTTTCAGGACATGCATCTAGCCAGCGGTCAATAGAGGGTTTGGAAGGGGCGTCATTGCCAATCGCATCAATTGCCAATCGCATCAATCATATGCCGAACATCTCATGAACGGGCCAGGCTAGACTAGATCGAATAGTTTTTTGGCAGTATTTGATTGAATTTTTATTCCACTGGGGCATGTATTCCTGGTTGTGTAGGCCGCAGGAGTTTCGAGATTTGTTGAGTGATGAGGAATGAAAAGTAAAGTCGATGATAGTAGTTGAGAATTGTCAGATTGAATGTTTCCGAGTAATATACGAAGCAAAAATTTCGATACATGAGGGGAGGGCTGTGTTGTCATGTCAAGGTACAACAGAATGTGTGGATGCGATGGATGCAATGTGGCGGTGGATGGTATTATTAGCACTGGAAGCAGTGGTTATAATGACTGTCGCAGGTGTATTGAATAGGCATGCAATGCCTTTATACTACAATGTATTAATATGTTGACAATGCGGTTAAAGCAATGCCTCGAGGAGATGTTACGAGTCTTGCACCCAAAAGGCAACTTAGCTTCAGAGCCATCCATGAGTCTCGTCTGTCGAATATTAATTTCGGGTGCATTCATCTCTATCTTGAAAGAGGTTGGAGGAAAGAAATCATCTCCCTTTTAGCTTGAACTGGATCTTTGGAGAGCGCGGATCTTTTTTTAAAAACCTAAAAAAATATATCCAGACTTCGCTATTGCTTTTTAATAGTACGAAAATCTTGAATGAAATTGAAAAATAATAATTAAAAAAATCATGGTTAATTTATATTAATTTGTTAAATTTACTATTTAGATCATGATGAGAATAACTCAATAAAAAATAAATTAAAACAAGTTATAAAACTCAATTTTCAATCAATATAGTGTTGAAGTATAAAATTAAAAATAAACAATTAAAAAAGACAAAAAACAACTCGAGCCAATTTAAATTAACCCATCAAATTCGTTGCCCGAGTCTTGAGATAGAAATAACCTTCTAGAAAGCAAACTGAAACAAATCATAAAGCTTAATTCTCAATTTAAGGATAATATCAAGAAAAAAAATCAATTAGAAAAAAAAATCAATTCAACTAAGTTAACTTGTTAAACTTGCGGTTCAGATCATTAGATTTGAATAATCCTATAAAAATAAAAAAAAAAAATTAAAATGAATGAGGATTAAAATTGACATGAAAATAATAATAATATGTAATTAAAAGGTGAAATTGAAAAGAACAATAACTTTTACAAAAGAGCTAAGAAAAAAATTATAAATCAAAACAATTAAGACCAAATTAAAAAACATATTACTATCAATTTCAATTGAAAGATGAATTTGAAAACCATTAAAACTTTTACAAAAAATCCAAGAAAAAAAATAGAAATTCAAACAATAAAAACTACATTAGAGAATATAATATTTAATAAATTAGGATTGAAGAATAAAATTGAAAATAGATAAAATTTTATAAAAAAATCAAAATTAAAAATTAAAAAATAAAAAAATAAAAACTAAAATTAAAGTTCCAAGATGGCCAACCTCAATTTTGTTATGGAGGAAAGAGAGAAGATTATGGAACAATTCATTATAATTATTATTGTTGTTGTTGGAAAATAACTTGGGTGTGAATTAGATAAAACACATAGAACATATTTAATATAATATAATGTAATGTAATTAACCTTGTAATGTAATGAGATGGATAGGTATATTATTTTAAAATTCTTTGTTATGTAATGAAGACTTTTTATAAAGTTTCGTTCTAATCTCTGAATTGTTTTTTT
>Ga0325411_1003396_pt1 | contig 17945 bp, 7 predicted proteins | sample PopdelMetagenome_13_FD_206181 | JGI IMG/M metagenome (GOLD analysis project Ga0325411, IMG submission 206181) | Populus deltoides microbial communities from Bellville, Georgia, United States - Xylem-PdIQD-R4 | ecosystem: Host-associated > Plants > Phyllosphere > Stem > Wood/Secondary xylem...
TTCAGAGAGTATTTAATTAATGTAACAACCCTTAGCCTTTTTCAAAATGCACCAAATCACCCCTTTGCCAATCTATCAACTACGAAACACCCATCAAACTTAATTTCCCCTCTAATAGATTCAATTCTACTACTATTAACTCTAGTCTCCGAAAGAAAAATAACATCTGGCTTTCTAGACATCATTAGCCCTTTAAGAGCTTGAACTACATAAGACTTACCAAGTCCTCATGGCAGGCCTGGTCATCAGGTCCTGCCATTACTTTATGTTCATTAGATGTGCCCACAATCTCCATTGATGAGAAAGTTAGCCCAACAAAAGTAGTTTCATTTACAAAGCCCTTTGAACTTGTATTATCATATCTTGAGCCCACTATTCTTTTCTTTATATCATCTAATAGTTGAGGCCTAACGTTTTTGGCCCAAATAGCTCCTCTTGAACAACCTTAGCCCTTTCTTATCTGCTATTAATGTCATCTATAATAGATGTAACCAAAATGACTCATGGAAACATGGAATTAAATGGCATGCTTAATTGTTGGCTTGTAACAAATGTAATGATTGTTAAGCTCTTCTCCCCCACCCCGTTAGTGTCCCTTAACCACTAGTTGTTGTCCTCATCTCAAAACCAAAATAAAGAAGTTTAACCCTTTTTTTATTTAACAAAATTGGACAAAAGGACGACTTAATTTTATTAAGAAATCCAAAATATTAAGGATCCAATTACCTTCTTCTTGAGCTATATGATTCAATGTGATAAAAATCGAAACCACAAGGAATCTAGTGGTTTTGGAATGGACAATTGAATTCCTAATGTTTTGGTTTTGAGATGAGGTTAAACTTTGCCTCTCAGTTAACATTTTGTTTGCACTGTTAGTTAAGAAATTTTATTATTATTTCTAGTACTTTCAATGTTTATGATTTTTATCTTTATTGTAATAATGAATCCCGTACATATCTAACATGTAGACCCCATTTGTTTTTACATTTTAAAAGTATTTTTTTAATTGAATTTTTATTTTATTTTACTTGCAATTTTTTTATTTTGGTATTTTCAAATCATTTCAATATGCTGATGTTAAAAATAATTTTTTTAAAAGATACTATTTTAATGTATTTTTGAGCAAAAAACACTTTGGACTATTCGGGTGTGGGATGTAATTTGCATGATTTGGATTTGCATCAAAACTATTTAAGTATGTGTTTGGTATATATATTGTGTTGCAAAATATATTTTAAAAGTATTTTTTTCTTGAAAATAAATTAAAATAATTTTTTTCATATTTATTTTTTATTTCTAATGTTAGTACATCAAAACAAAAAAAACAAAAAAAATCAATTTAATGACTTTTATTGCTAAAAACACTTTTAAAACGTGCCTAACGCATTTACAAATACATTGCCAAACAACTCCAAACCATTCAAATATCATCAAATTCAAATTTTTTTAAATCTTTATTTTTTTAAAATTACATACGAGGTTAAAAACAGAACCTCTTAAAATTATAAATTCGTTGACTGTTATATTCGTAGAAAGTTATGGATTTTATCTAATTAATCTTATACTAGAATTTTATCTACCAAGATAATGATATATATATATATATATATATATCGTGTGCACAAAATGCAGGGAGACTGCCAATATTGATATCACAATTCTAGGTGCTCTTCATGTCATGTGTTTAGTTTTTTGTTTTTTTATAAATAGGTTTAACATGTAATTGATAGAATTAAATATTGTGCATTTCACACTCACATGAATGTATGAAAAGGATCCTATAATATTATTTATACAGAGTGAAAGTTTAGAATACCTTCATAGACAAAATTAATTAGACTTTAATGTTACCTTTTCAAGAAATTAATGATGAAACTTGATAAAGCTAGAAAAAACTTCATTGGATTTGTGTTTTTTTTTTATATAGATATTAACAGGCTGAGTGGTGGGTGGGTATTCCCTCAAAATAACCCTCCCTCTGGTGCTAAAGATAATTAGGGTTTTTCATGTAAATATTATATAAAAAAAGTGAGCAAAAAGAGTTATATATTTTTCTTCTGTATTGAAATGAGAAAAAAAAAATCTTTATTTTCTCCTTTAAACTTGGAAACACATAGTTTAATTTAGAAAAAAAAATTAAAGCTATTTATCTAGTAAAGTTAATTAGTCACTGTTTTATCACATAATTAACTTACCTTGTCACAAAATAACTTATTTAGGTTGCTTATAGCATGTGAGAATTCTAACTGAAATGTAGATGAAGATGAAGTTGTAGAATGTATAGTTTGATGTGGTAACCCAGAAAAATAATAATAATAAAAAAGAATAATAAAAACAAAAGAATAAAGAAGAGAGAGAGAGAAAGAAAATGAAGGGTCGGGCGAAAATCAAGTCTTATAAAGCATGGTTGGGCTGGGCTTAACCGATCGAAGAAATTCATACAAATAGTGACATGAGGCCCAATAAAAAACCCGAAAAGACACATCATTTTCTATATTTCCTTTTATCTCCTTTTCTATCGTTTCCAAGAAGCTGCTAATTGGAGGAATATATAAAGAAGAAGATAAATATAAGAAAACAAAAAAGAAAATTTCATGGTAGAGGACGACCTGCCGTTGCTACCTAACTCCACTTATGAGTAATATATACTAGCCTACTAGTCCTCACAAGTTTTAATTATAAATTTAAAATCAAATATATATTGAATAATATTTTTATTTAATATTAACACAAAAACAAAATGAATTTACTCAGATGTTTACATGCAAATTTTACAGAGATGATTTTGAAAAACAAATTTAGAAAGTTAAATATCTAAATAATCTAACTTTTGAAAACAAATTTAGAAAGTTAAATATCTAAATAAGTTAAACAAACTAAATTATCAACCTAATAAACCAAAAAAGGATTCATATCACAAAATTAATTAGAATAAAATTTTTCATTCTTGACTTATATATGATTTTTTAGGTAATATTGAGATTCAAAACAACTATTATAAGGCTTTCCTTATGGAATAGATTTCATTGATATCAATTTTAACTATTTTAGGGCTTGTAATATGTGTAAACGATGACTTTATTTATTTACACTGAATTTTGATAAGTGTCTCTTTCTTTTTATAAAAAAACTGAAAATAAAAAAATAAAATTTGATATCAAATCTAAATTTTTGACAACTACAAAGACCGATCACTTATTAACTACAAATGATAAGGGATCAAACTAAATTTTTTTTGAATGAAATTTAAAATTGCAACCTATTTTTCATGTATTTTTTATTTTTACTTTTTATTTTTCAATTTCACAATACTCTCTTTCAAAAAAAAAATGTGATTGACTATTAATTTAAAATCAAAAGAGTTCAATCATACAAAAATAATGTTTAAAGACAAAATTAAAATTTTAAAAAAATCTAACCATTCCAATTCATAATTTGTGAAAGAATATACAGTGAAGTGTATAATAATATCACCACACGGATTAGTTTTTTTTTTTTTAATGTGTTGTTTATTTCTTTCTATCTCCAAGTACTACTTTGTTTCTTCGCTGGATTACACAAAATTCTACTCCATGAATATCTTCGTACAAAAATTGACGACATTGGGGTTTACAAGGCATGTGTACAGTGCAAGTGACGAAAACAGGGTAAAAAAAACAGTGTGAAAAGTAGGAGATGATGTGGAAGATGATCAAGAATTCCCATTATTCTTTGAAAATGAAGAAATAAATTAATCTGATTTATTTCATACAGTGGAAAAATATGAGATCTCGAGTTTTATTAACTGGATAGTAATACCTGACATGGCAAGTTCCCATTGGTTAAAAAGATCAACCCACAAAATCTATTATTCTATTGTTTGAGCTATCAGTCAACCGTTATAACTTATAAGTTGTAACTTGTAACTACCAGTCTTCCTCAAATCCTCAGAAGAGAAAACTGAGTTCAAAACCGGGTTAATGACCCATCAAGGCTCTCTCTTTTCTCCTTTCACTCCTCTAAAACCACTCCAATGCAACACCAACAAAGACCCACTATCCCAACTCGCTCGGCTCACCCCCACTGACTCAGTCCCAACTCAGTTACCATGCTTAAGAAGGGCAAGCTCAAGCTCCCTGATAGGCTTGGTATTTTGGTCCCTGGTTTTGACGACAAAGAGGAGGAGAATGGAGGGTCCGAACCGGTTTTCGAGTCCGGTGAGGAGCTTGAGATTATGGAGCCTAATGGGGTTGAGTTAGGCCACAAGGAAAATGAGTATGAATTTGATTTGGGTGTTGATGATAAAGTTGGGGATAAAGTGGATGCTTTTAGGACCCGGAAGAGACCCGATAAAGATGGGCCGGGCCAGGTCACGGTTAGGGAGGTTATTGCAGCTGATGAGAAAAGGTCTGATCTTGAATATGAGGTCAGAGCGTGGAATGTTCTTTCTTTATTTTCTTCTTTAATTTAATGTAGGGTTTTAGGTTTGAAGTTGAATTTTTGGAAAACTCTTTTATGGTTTAGTGAGGTTTAGGTTTTTGGGGAGTGTTTGGTTTCTTAGAAAATGGTGGCAAAAGGGAAGAAATGTATGTGTGGATTGTGATGTTCAATTACGCTTGATTTATTCATTGGGACAAAAATAGTTTAATTAAAGGTAATAATTTATTGGGTTTGCATTCTTGAAATCTAATTTGTGAAAATTTTCAGAAATAACTTTCTAATTGGCATCCTTTTCCTGCATTTTGGCCGCAACAAATTGGGATGCTAGGGTTTTGTTGTTTATGCCATTTTTGGTTTTAGGACCAAGTTACTTTTTGGCTTTGTTTGTTAATTGATTGTATATCTTTCCATTTTGTTTTGTGGCTAGTTCTCTCAAAAGGAGATAAATTTGGAAAAGGTGAAGAGAATTGCTAGTATGGGGGTTCCTGATGGAGGAGGATTGAGGGCAACAGCTTGGAAGGTACGTTGGTTTTCATTGCTGGATTATTTTGTTTGCACTTCTGGCTTGAAAATTTCATTATTATTTGATGTGGATTCCAAGCCGGCTTTCAGAGTAGTTCAATAAGCTTTTAGTAATAATAATGTCACTTCTGTCATGTTGGATTGCACTGATTGCCAACAGAACTAAAGAAGTGCTGAAGATTTTTCTTCTGCTAATTCACAGGTTCTTGAAGAGATTTGTGATTAAAACCATGATCATTGTCTGTTATGCAGTGATGGAATAGTTCGATGCCTGGACAAGAACATGTTATTCCAACAACTAAACTTGAAGGAATAAAATTACTGGGTTATTATGAAATAATAGGACCACATGTTGAAGTTGCTTAAATCACCTATATTCTACACATCGTAGTGGTAATCAATTGGCTGCATATAGAAATGACAACTTTAATCATTCAATACTCCTTTTTATTTGAATATGACTCCTGAACATCCTTAAATCTTAATTTATGGCAGCTATTGTTGGGTTATTTATCTCCTTCTCATGATGTGTGGGAAAAGGAGTTAACCGAGAACAGACAAAAATATGCTAAGCTAAAAGAGGAGCTTCTGCTGAGTCCTGTAAGTTTCCAACTGCTGTACCTGTTTTGCATCTTAACTTAGTGTTTTAATTTAGTTGCAGGTGAATTTGTCACACTTGCAATCAGTTTTTTTTTCTTTGGTTACTGGTTTCAATGTACTAATCAAAATCTTGAATCTAGACAGTCAGAGTACACCAGGGTAAAAGCTGATGCAATGATTTCCGCTGAGCTGAGCAGTGAAGGTGATGTTGCTGGACCACTTAAGCGACAAGGAATTTCTCATGGAGATCATCCCCTGAGTGTTGGTATGGCTAGTGCTTGGCATCACTACTTTAAGGTAAATCTCTTCACCATTCTAAGGTGCCTGGAATGCCTTGTGCCAAGGGATAGCTGATGTTAATCAAAATGAACACTGCATTTATAGCATACGGAGATTGCAGAACAGATTGACCGTGATTTGCAGCGCACACATCCAGATATGAAATTCTTCTCAGGGGAGTCCTCGTTCAGTAAGAAGAATAGGGTATTTATCCACTCTTCTGCTCTTTCATTTTTATTCAATTTCATTTGGCTGTTGAATCTTTGTTGACACTGTGGTTCTCAAATTCTCAGTCACTTGATGAAAATAATCTTTTGGAGAGTTGCAAACAAATTTTGTCATTGCAATTGTAACAGTTTTAAGAAACATGAATGAAGTTTCCCTGAAGAATGCTGTGATATATTTTCACCTGCAGGAAGCAATGAGGAACATTCTTCTCTTATTTGCAAAGCTAAATCCAGCTATTTGTTATGTACAAGGCATGAATGAGGTCCTGGCACCAATACTCTATGTATTTAGTACTGACACTGATGAGCAGAATGCTGTAAGGAATATTCCATCTGCTTTTGGGTCTTCTATTGCTTTAGATACTTGTGTTCCTTGTTGATGTATGCTTTAGATACTTGTGTTCCTTGTTGATAATATGATCCTGAAACCAGGAAGACACAATGCCGTTTTCGACTGAATCCTTTCCACATTGGAAGTTTTTTACCATTTAAACTGCCATCTCTTTGTTTTGGGCACATTAATAAAACTTGTTGAGATTTTGTTATCTCATAAGAAGTTCATATATTTTTTTAATGGATAGTTTTCTTAGTAGAAGATGAAGCTTTAACAGACGCAGAATAGTTAAAATTTCTACTTTTACATACAACAATTCATTTATAGGACATGGGACACAAACTTTATAGCATTGCTCAGCTATACTTCCATATTTATTGATTAGTCTGATAATAAATATGAAAGAATCCTGTAAAGGTGAAAGCATATGTTGTTGAGAAGATCAAACAGAGTCCTAAACAGAAGGCAATTTTATTCATGCCCTTGGTCTATCCTGCAGGTAAATGCTGAAGCTGATAGCTTTTCTTGTTTTGTTCGACTGCTGAGTGATTCGGTGGATCACTTTTGCCAACAGTTGGATAATAGTCCTGTTGGCATCCTCTCCACTCTTTCCCGCTTGGCAAAATTATTGAAAGAAAATGATGAGGAATTATGGAAGCATCTTGAATTCACTACCAAGGTAAATACTTTCTTAATGTGATTATAGTAGAAGCACATTTAGATTCTTGATGGCTAAATTAAAAAAACTTTTTCATAGTTCTGAGTGCTTTGTGCCAACCATTGTAGTATATTTACTTCTGTTTAGCAGCAAACAGTGCTTAAAAAAGGCCTCCTTCAAGTTTTCATCATATTTGGATCAAGCTAAGTGAATCATGGAAGCTTATGCCATCTATTCAAATGGGCAGGTTAAGCCACAATTCTATGCATTCAGGTGGATCACTTTGCTACTGTCTCAGGAATTCAACTTCCAATCCATTTTAAGAATCTGGGATTCTCTTTTGAGTAATCCTTTTGGGGTTCAGGTACCTCTCAAATATCTCGATCCAATCAACTTTTGATGATTTAAACAATGGTGTTTATGGAAACAAAACTGGTTTTGTGCAGGATATGCTTTTGCGGATCTGTTGTGCAATGCTGTTATGCATGAAAAGCAGGCTATTGAGTGGTGATTTTGTAGCTAACTTGAGGCTTTTACAGCATTACCCTGACATCAACATCGAATACCTTCTCCAGGTAGCACAGGATCTAAGTGCCGATACATCATCCTACAGTTTGTCTTTGTAAATTCATGTGTTGTATACAACTGTTTGCATAACAAGTTTTGTATTTGACCAAACAAGAATTGAGGTGCCGCTGTGAGTTTCTTGCTTGAAGTTTTTCCCTTTCATCCTTTTCTTTCAAGGATGGAACTGATCAGCTGAAATGAACATCAACTATCTAATTTTGTTCTAGTCTTCAAGCTGCTAAACACCACAGTAAAAGCAACACGAATTATGATATGAAGAATCAGGACTGTTGAATTTGTGAGACCCACAAGCAAGGTCCACAAAGTCAAGGGTTCAGATTGCTACCCATAATCAGGACTGTTAAATAACGACCTCAAAACTTGACAGAGATAACAGAAACTTGTAGGTCGGCAATGTGTTTTTCTTTTCTTTTCTTTTGTAGTTGATAAAAAAAAAAATCACTGCCACAGCAAACATCAAGTCTAATTTTGGGAGTTATTTGGATTTTTAGCATAGTTAAAAAACAAGAAAGTAATACAGTGGAGAAAATATTTGGGGATATAAGATAATTTCACGAGTTACAATTGCTATGTACAACATGCGAGTCGCAAATATCATTTGCGGACATGAGTTGCAGATAAAATTTGCAACTTTATTTTAGTTTAATATTCGGAGCCTTCTTCCTATTTCTCCCTTCCTCTCTCTCCTCATAGCCTCTCAACCCTCCCCTCTTCCTTTTGTCAGCAATCTCTCTCTCTCGCACTCTGCCTCCAATACAAAACACATCCACAACACCACAAGATCACTTATTTTTCTCTATTTTTTTAGCCCAAGATTGCCACCCCTTTCTCTCTTCACCGTGAGTCAACTGATTTTCAGTCAAAACAATCACCACTAATCATCATTTCCACCCATATTCTACATTTAAAGGTATACTAAACACTTCCTCTCTATCAATTTGATATAATTTATTCTAATGTATGTCAATTTGATTTTATATAATGTTAGGGTTTTGAATTAAGGATTTTAGAGAAATTTAAGGTTTTTTTAATAATTATGTTAATTTAAGTTGATAATTAGGTTATTTTGTAAAATAATCAATAATTTTTTGTTGTTGTTGTTGATTATGAATTAACAAAATTATTTTGTTAGAGTTGGTGTTGATTTAGGTTAAATTATGGATTATACCAAATTACATATAAAATAAGATAATTGACTATGAAATATATGAATTCAATTAATAATTTTTTTATGATTGCGAAATTTGCATCAAAACATTTATTTCTAAATATTCTTATTCAATGTTCTATTAAAATTAAATATTAATTAGAGTTGTTGAGATCAATGCATATTATATTCTCTCTCTTTTATGAAAGAAAACAACTGTTCTCATAAACTGAGGTATGAAAGATATTTGAAACTAATATTTAGATGCTTACCAGATGATATGTATACTGAACTAACTTATAAAAGAATTTCATACGGAGAGATCATTTATGTCTATGGAAAGCTTTACGTGATAGTTGTGTAAGTGATCCTTAGACTTGAGATCATTAAGTTATCTTATATAGGGAATGTTATGCTTTGATCCTAATCAGACGTTGTCCTAATCAATGGTAACAAAGGAGAATATATGGGGTATAACATAAACTATATGAAAGTATTTGAGTAATCAAGAGACAATTCATCACCCTAAGTGAACTAAAAAAAATATTTCATCTATTCTCAAATAGTTTTGATTGTAAGATCCTTGATCAAGGTGAAATGAGTTTTGAAAATAGTTTCAAAATCATATTAAAATAATCAATGAATATAATGTTGAGAACTAATATGATTTAACAAAAAAAAAATATTTTATGCTATAATGTCTAAATCAAAAAATTCATGATGAAGGAATAGTAATTACACTGAGAAACTGGTTACTGAAAGGTTAAGTCAAATTACTTATGACTTTCTAAATTTTAGGAGATCTTGACAGATTGCTAGACGTTGTACTTGATCTTTAAAAATAAATAAATGAATTATTGAATTGATAATAATTAAATTATTTAATTTATTTAATCTTATTTTATTTTAGATTATGATTTATATTTGGATTAACTTATTAAGGAATCTAATAGGTTGCACTCATAAAAACTATTGTTTAGAAATTAAAATGAGATAATTAATCAAGTACGAGTTTGATTGTAAATAAGTTTTAGAAATTAAAGACTAAAATGTAATTAATAAAAAGGATTACAATTTTAAACTTAATAACAATTAAGTAAAGAGTTGATTGAATAAATTTATGAAATTAGACTAAAATAATATGTGTGATATTATTTAATGGGTAAATTGACATTTTATCATATAAATAATTTTTAAGTTTCTTTATAAATAGAAAGTTATATATTTTATTTTCTAAGAGTAGAGTAAAATATAAAAACATCTAAAATACAAAATAAAAGAGATAACTCTCTAAAGTAAAATAATGCCTCTCTTCTAAAATGATTTAGGAGATTTTTTATTAGTGGTTTGTGTGAATTACCATAAAATACTGGATATTTGGACTGCTTGTAGTTTACGACAACCCAGTTTTAAAGCAATTATTTGAAGCAAAAAAAAACATCTGATTTTCAAGTAATCTTTGTATAAACTCTAAATAACTCTAGATATGTCTAATACAATTTTTTAAATTCTTAAAAAAATTTTAATTTATCAATTTCACTACATGTATTTGTTTCAGAAAATCAAATAATATTCTCTCGAAAAGAAGACGGGCCTACAGGGGCAGTAAGGAAAGCTTATTTTCCTGCTGCTGAACTCCTAGATGGAAAAGAAGAAGATAAATGGCTTAACATCTTGCATAAAAACCATAGACGTCCACATAAGGGTTCGAGGATTCATTTGGAAGTGCATTTCTTTGATGGCATTATTGGTCTAAAGGGATTACAGGTCCGAAGTTTCCAGGTGTCCCTTGCACATTCTTTTGTCAAAGAAGTGCTTGCAGAGTTGCACTTTACCAAGATGCTCATGTCCCTGATAATTTTTTCCGAAAATCCCTCTAGCTAGGGGCAAGCATTATGAACCACATCGATGCAGGGAAAACATTTCCGATGCCATTTCTATTGCAAAGTATTTGATTTACATCACATGTGGTGAGGGGCCCAAGCACGCAAAATCCAGGAGGAGACATGATCTTAGGAGAGCTACTAAAGAAAAAGGACAACGAAGGTGTTAGGGTCCTGATGCTCGTTTGGGATGACAGAACTTCTGTGAAGTTGCTTAAGAAGGAAGGGTTGATGTCTGCACATGATGAGGATACTATAACACAAAATTCCATTGTGTATCATGCCCCCGTAACCCTGATAACGGACAGAGAATTATACAAGACATAAAGATTTCTACAATGTTGACTCATCATCAGAAGACTCTAGTGGTTGATAGTGAAATGCCCTAGCAGCGAATTACGAATTAAGAGGAGGATTGTGAGTTTCATTGGTGATATTGACCTTTGTGATGGTAGATATGACACTCCATATCATTCGATTTTCAGAACTTTGGATACGGTACACCACAATGATTTTCTTCAGCCCAATTTTGCAGGTCCCTCAATTGATATTGGAGGAGCAAGGCAGCGTTTGCATGACATTCATTGTCGGTTGGAAGGATGCTTGGGATGTCTTTGTCAATGTCGAGCAGAGGTGAAGAAAGCAAGGTAGGGAGGACTTTCTTCGTCAAGTAAGAGAACTAGACGACACTTTTAAACTTCCATCTCCTGTTATGCTCCATGAAGACCACGAAACATGGAATGTCCAATCGTTCTGGTCGATTGACGGCGGAGCTGCTTTTGGCTTCCCAGTAGCTCCTGAAGATGCGGCCAGAGTCGGGCTTGTCTGCGCGAAGGATAATGCCTTCGACAGAAGCATTCAGGATGCTTATATCAATTCCATTAGACGGTCAAAGAATTTCATTTATATTGAAAATAAGTACTCCAAATGACATAAAGGTTGAGGAGGTTGGGTCTTTGCATCTTATCCCAAAAGAAATTTCATTAAAGATTGTTAGTCAAATTAAAGCTGGAGAAAGATTTTCCGTCTATGTTGTCATTCCAGTGGTTCCGTTCAAGCGATATTGAACTGGCGAAAGAGGACAACGGAGATGATGTATAGTGATATAGCTGAAGCCCTCCAGACTAAGGGGGTTGAGGCAAATCCAAAGGACTACTGATTATTTTCTTGCATTGGACATCGAGAGAGAAAGAAGACCGAAGAATATGAACCTTCAGAGAGACCTGAACATAATTCAGATTACAGTAGAGCATAGAAAGCTAGGCGGTTCATGATCTATGTTCATGCCCAGATGATGATTGGCAAGCTTTTCAATATCTGAAATTTCCTTTTCTTGGAAACGTCTACTTCCTTCCTTTTTTTTTTTTTTTTTTGCCTTTTAGATATCCCAACCTCCCTTAATTTCTTGATAATTGATTGAAGTTGTGGTGAACATATATTACATGTTTGTTTCTTCAAGGAAGTTGATGGATGATAAACATGGAACCCTTTTTTGGTAAAAAGAAACTGAAAATACTCTCATGTTTTCCTGGACTTAACTATAGAATTCCTTTAAATTTCAGGAATAAGTTCATTTTTTATGACAACTACATGCCAAAATTGACCATGCTTGCACTTTGCAGTTGATAACGAATGCATATCCATCGGATCTGCCAACATTAATCAACGATATATCGATGGATGGGAGCAGGAACACAGAGATAGGAATGGAAGCCTACCAACAAGCAGCCTGCTTATAACGTTGCTAAAAAAATACTGGCACCTCTAGTCATCCGAGATGTAATTAGACCAGGACTTGCTAGGACATTTGCTTGCTTATTCCATCGGAGTTACTAGTAATGGGGAGTTTACAGAGGTTCTTGGGACAGAATTTTTCCCAGGCAGCAAGGCTCGCCTTTTCGAGTCGGAAATCTGAGTTACTCCCTTCAGTCCTCACAGCTTAGATGTTTTCTCTATTTCATGAACTTGTAGCTAGTTAACAGAAATGCATGCATAGAATTAATACCGAAACCCTGGGAAATGGTGTTGTATATGAAATATTTTCCATTACTTCTCTACCAAAACCAAGGTAAGCAAAGATTTGTGTTTCTTTTTACCGGCCCGTTGGTTTCTCGAGGAGAGATATTTGGTGATTCATGTGAAATGTCACGGTAGGTATAACAACCTTATTCTTAAAAAGCTTCAAAATCAAAGATATCGTTTTTCCAAAAGTTGTGTTCACACGTACGGTGTAAGAGAGTCAACATAAATCAGTTCTCAAAGCTTCGTCTAATAATTTATATTTTCAAGTTAAATATGTTTTTGATATGATAGCCTAACCAAGTCTCGATCCTGGACCTCTGGATTATACGGTCCCCAAATTATTCTGGCTATGATCTTGATAGACATAATAGATTGATGGATACTAAGTGTTTCTTTCTTAGCAACCACCCTCTGGTGAGGTTTTTGTATCTAACGTAGGGCAGCCCCGACCTGCAACATTTTCCTGGCAACATGTCAAGTGGGAACTTAAAAAACCGTGTGGAAAATTGTTCGTGTGGCTCAATTTTGTCTATCCGTTCATTACAGGAATTTAAAGCACTCCCCTTTTCCTGCTGCCTCAAAGGTCTCATATTTTCATTAATAATTCAACAAGAGGTGAGGAGTTCTTTCCTCTGATTTAGAAGAGTGCACGCATGAACGAAGCAATTTCCTTCTTCATGGATTATGTGGCTCTAAGTCCATGAACTAGAAGAATCAATCTTCTTTTAACAAAGTGTTGTTATCTTTATGTCATCATCATAATTGTCGGAGTTCCTTCAAAGAGAAGAAAGGGACTAGCTAGCATGGTAACGATCAATTACTGTACTTAGAGTACTGTAGAGCCACTTGGATTGAGGATTTTCAGTGTCAATAAAGATGGGATTTTTCCTACTTGAAAAGTGGAGGACATAACTAAGTAATTAGCACTCAGGAGCAAATATTTTTCTTTTTTTAAATATATCATATTAATATCTTTTTAAAATTTATTTTTAATATCAATATATCAAAACAATTCAATAATATTAAAAAAAAATTCAAAATGGATTGCAATGTGAAGCAGTGACTTGATATCCTAATTACATGTTTTCTTCTTGAATCTTCACTTCTCAACGTTTAGGGGCGGCTAGGCATCTAGCTCAGGTAGATCTTCGCCTCCCCACCTCAAACTCAAGTTCTAATTATATAATAATTAGGTCTGTCCTGGGCCATTTCAAGTTTGGGACCACTCTAAGAATTAGAAAATAAATATTAATGGAATTTAAATGTGTGACTGAAGGGTATTTTTCATATTAATTAATTTTACCACCAGCCTTTTTTTTAGAGCATCTTAATGATGCGTTGATTTGGTCTAATTAAGGCAGCGGGTGTTTAACCTTAATGTGAGGTCATGACACTAATTAGAATCTAACTACTATAATTAATCAGTAAAGCACAGTGGGTTAAGGTATGTGAACCCTGTAAAGTCATACTCTAATCCCATTTGCTCCAAAGTTATCGTCCTATCTTCAACAGGATGATCAAGGCATCTAAGGGGAAAAAAAAATAAATTAAAAAATTAATCCCCCTCTTATGGCATGGGATGATGCTCAGACACATCATGGATGACAAGGGCTGTAGTAACATTGCAGTAATTGATGGCTGAAGGCACCACCAACAATCGCTCCCTTTAAAGCGTGAAACCACTCTCTTTGCTTTAATTATTTAGAATATTAAGTCTTAAATTAGGTCATTCATGTTTTTTGTAATGGTCGAATTAATCCTTTATTATAATCATTATTAAGTTCTACTTCACATCTTTTTAATATCATCAATTAACTATTAATATAACTGTTAGAGAATGATATAAATCATCTTCAGAAACTCACCTAAGAGCTTAAGCTATTGAGTTGAGATGATTATTTGACATGGTATCAGAGCCTTGATAACCAAGCGGTCACGAGTTCGAATCTCACCATTCCTATTTATTTGATAAAAATTAAGCACAAGATAATATGAGCTTGTGCAAGTTTCAAGCCCAAAAGGCTTTCATTTGAGGGTGTATGTTAGAGAATAATATAAATCATATCATGAGACCTCACCTAAAAACTTAAACTATTGGATTAAGATAGTTTTTTGACATGTTTGTAAAAAAAAATTACCAGAAGATATTGGATATCGGGAGGCGAAAGAGCGCAACTTCTTACATTCTAAAGGCCCCATTATGCACGAAAATGTAATTTTTTTTGGAAATGTTGCTTAAATGGGTTTTTTTCTTTATTTGAAATAACGTTGCTTGAATTGAACTCCATTGACATTAAAAGAGAAATAACAAGTGGTAAGAAAAAAATATATCTGTGACTACCATAGAACTCAATCCTTAAAAAGAATGAATATTCAATGAAAAAATGAGTCCGCACGTAAAAGTAAAAATGGATAATATGCAGTAACTAAGAAGCTATTGTGGTGTGAAAAATGGTGTGAAAAAATGGCGAGACCTTCATACAATTCTGAGGATTTACTAAGTGAAATAAAAAACAATAAGACATGATTATGATGTGTCATTTATTGAATCACAAAATTAATGATTTTAGGGTAAAAAGACAGACAAAAACCTACTCCAAATACAAAGAATTTTTTGAAGGCCTCTGACAATTTATGGATGAAATCTCACATTCTATGGAGACTTATGAAAATTCAGTGGACTCACATGGAATATGAACCCTAATTAAGCTCACTCAGGCAAAAAAAAAAAAAAAAAACTAATTAAGCTGTTTCTTGCTGTCATTAGCCACCAATAATTGCCATCTTAAGAAACCCACAATTTCTAACAAATCCTTCAACTCCAAAGACACAGGATCTCTCGAATGTCAAAATTAGGTACCACATATTACCTTGAACGAAAAACAAATTGCAACACCCACCACCTGTCTGTGACTGGAATGTGACTTCTACGCGCCGCTCACCATTTCTCCTTAGAATGGAGACCAGACAATAAGATTTTCCTTATCCAGTCGATCAAAAAAGAAAAAAAACTGACATCAACTAAAAAAACACTACACTTAGTTTCTGTATTTTCATAAAAAAAAACATGAAGCATAAAGGAGGCATGACTTTAAATCCAATATTTTTTTAAAAAAATATATTCTTTTTAATTTTAAAATTGTCCAACTAAGACATGTTAAAATAAAAATAATTTTTATTATAGTTTTAAAACTCAATTAGGGGGTCGATCTGGGGAAAATCCAGGCAAGGTTTGGGACGACTCGGATTGATCCAAGTCAGTGTAAGAATAAAAGTAGTTGTTATCATATTTTTAAAACCCAATTTGGGGGTCGACCCGGATCACGAGTGAGGTTTACCGTTGATCGGGGTCAATATAAGGATAAAAATAGTTATTATCATAATTTTAAAATCCAACTCGGAGATCGATCCAGGATAAGGTCTAGGTCATGTGTTAGGAGGGTCATTCGGGTTGACTCGGGTCAACATAAAATAAAAGTGGTTATTATTATAGTTTTAAAACTTAATTCAGGGGTCAACTCGGGGCAAAATCCCGGTCATGAATTAAGAGTGTTAACCTGAGTCAATATAAAGATAAAAATTATTATTATCATAATTTTAAAACTCGACTTGAGGGTCGACTAGGACAAGGCCGAGGTCACGGGTAAGGAGGGTCAATATTATTTGACCCGAGTTAATGTATAAATAAAAATGGTTAGTATCATAGTTTTAAAACCCTACTCAGAATTCAATTCAAGACAAAATTCAAGTCATGGGTCGAGAGGGTCAACCTGGCTGACCCAAAAATAATAATCAAAACAACCTTGTTTTGACAAAAATAAAAAAAAAAAATCAACGAGTTTTTTAGCCTTGTTTTAACTCAGGTTGACTTGGTTTTTTGACTAGGTCAGGTCGAGTCAATCATTTTTTATTAAACTCGGACTAATCTAAATCCTGGGTCAACCCCTCAAGTCAGTCCTAGTTTTATAATTAGAGTTATTATAATATTATTAATTTTAACACTCAATATGAACTAAAATAAAAAATAATAATATCTAATTTTTAAAATATATATATATATATATATTTGATAACAATACATATTAAAAATAAAAAATTATATTTACATTATTTAAAAAATTATATTACCAATTTAGTTATTGTAAATAGTATCTCCCTTGTAAAAATGTTGTAAGAATAGGAATCCTCTGATTTTATTTTAGTATGAATATTTTTTTTTTTTGAATCACCAAACAACACCTAATTTTAATACCAAATCAGCAGCCAAACCTTATTTTTAATATAGGAAAATTGGTCCAAAAACAGTAAATAAATAAATAAATAAATAAATAAATATATATATATATATTTGTTTAATAATATTAATACTTTGACAAATAAATAATGACCCCTCCCCCTCTCCCCTTCCAATAGATGATCAAAATCGTTATTTATTTTATTTACATCTTAATCACTCACCTTATGCTACTATATTTTTATTTATACTTGTCATAAAGAGTAAAAACCACCACCTCCTCCTCCTCTTCCCCACCAGAGCATATTCTCTCAAATTCGGCAAGTCACATAATACACTTTTTTCAAGTTTCTTTCTTTCTTTCCTTTTCTCTCTTGATTCATCAACTATGTCTTCTATGCTTTGCTCACAAGCTGTGGTTCTTGCCACAGCCATGGCTGTTTCCGGCACTGTAATTCTCCTTGCCTTTCGCCTCCAAAAATCTCTCCTTCCTTCTGGTCAATTCCCTATTGATCTTCATCACCGAATTGCCCAGTCTTCACCACAAGCTCTAAGGTCTTGTATCTCATCAGGTAAAGAAACAGCAAGAAAATCTTTTCATGCATTGAGCCTGTGCAATTTCTCATGTATAAATGTTCTTTTTTAACTTACTTGGCTTATGGTTATTGGGGTTTTTTTTATTCCTTGAAGAAGGGAAGAAGAAGGGGAAGAAGAAAAGAGTGCACTTTGCAGAAGATGTGGTGGATCCAAGAGGGGATGGACAGGAGTTTAGGAGGCAACATGAAGCCATTTTCCTTAGTCAAAACTCTTGTTCTTCTTCTTCATCAACATCAACAGAATTCAAGAAAAATGGTCAACAAAGAAGAATGCCTGCAAACAGAGCTGCTCTCTACAATGGGATTCTTAGGGATCGTGGGGTTCAAAGATTGGCCTACTGTTGTTGATTGACTCTTCTTGTGTATAACACCTTGTGTTTCATTTGTAATTTCCTCTTTTTTTCCCTGTCTTTCCACATGATTTTTTTTTTTTTTT
>Ga0325411_1003397_pt1 | contig 17945 bp, 21 predicted proteins | sample PopdelMetagenome_13_FD_206181 | JGI IMG/M metagenome (GOLD analysis project Ga0325411, IMG submission 206181) | Populus deltoides microbial communities from Bellville, Georgia, United States - Xylem-PdIQD-R4 | ecosystem: Host-associated > Plants > Phyllosphere > Stem > Wood/Secondary xylem...
AATAAACATATAAAATGTTTAATTAGCTAAAGACAGTAATAGGTTTTTTTTTCTAATTTATAGGGAAATATTATCTTTGTGATGCTGGTTACGGTATTCGAAAAGGAATCATTTCTCCTTTTCGTGTAGTTCGATATCACTTGAACGAGTTTACAGAACATTCACCAGAAAATGAAAAGGAGCTATTTAATCTTCGACACTTTTCGTTGAGAACTGCTATTGAACGAGGGTTTGGTATTTTTGAAGAGTCGGTATTTTTGAAGAGTCGTTTTATGATGAAAAATCTTTTTGGTCTTATGAAACACAAATAGATGTTGTGCTTGCATGTTTTATTATTCATAATCACATTATGGGAGTTGATCCTTATGACTTTCTTATGGAAGAAATATGTTCGGAAAGTGAACCAATTAGACGAACAATCAACTTAAGTCAACGGGAGGAGAGGGAAGAGAATAAAGAGTGGATAACAAAAAGAGAAATGATTGCATCAACCATGTGGAATGATTATAACACTCCAAGAAACTAGTAATTGAGTGTTAATTATATGTGTTTGTTTTTATTATGTCTTGCTTGAGTTTGTATTATCTTTGTTATGTATTTGAATTATTTGTTGACTTTATTATAATTTTTTATGTATTTTATGTTTTCTCTTTTAAATATTAATTGTAGTTTTCATATTTAATTTATTAAATCTAAATATTATATGATTATATTTTGTATAAATTTGTTATTTTTTTTTTGTAGAAATGAGTACCACACAGAATGAAAAATGCAAGGACAAGCACTTTACATGGTCTAAGCCTATGTCTCACGTGCTACTTGAGATATTAGCTGAGGAGGCACTTAAAGGAAACAAACCTTCTTCCACCTTTAGAGCCGAATCTTTTGTTAAGGTGGCTACAGAAATTAGTCAAAAGTTCAACGTACAATGTGAGCCTAAGCATGTTGTCAATCATCTCAAAACTGTGAAAAAAGAATGGGGAATAATAACCAAACTTAAAAATAAAAAGTGGCTTTGGTTGGGATGATTGTTTGAAGATGATTACAGTTTCGAAAGATGTATATGATGAAGAAGTGAAGGTATGATAAATATTATACTCTTTGTAATTTTTATATTAACTTTTGTTTCCAAAATGTTATACAAGGAACTAAAAAATTGCATATTTTAAACTTTATAAACAGGCACATCCCAATCATGATAAGTATCTAAACAAAAAACTTGATATGTACGAGGCAATGACAATTATTGTTGGAAAAGATATGGCAACCGGAAATTATGTCAAATCATATGATGATGTCAACTTTGAAGAGAACATTGAAAAGCAATCAATTTCAATTGAAAATGAAGGGGAATATGAAGAAACTTCAAAAGGAAAAGAGACATCTTCCTCTAGTGCACAAAAAAGGCAACATAGGAAGAGAAATCGCATGTATGAAGATGATAGTGTTGAAAATTTGTCTAAAAAGATTGGAGATGTAGCATTTGCAATCTAAAGCCTTAGCAAAAATCAACTTGATGTTAATTAGCTATATACAGAAGTGATGAAAATTGAAGGTTTTGATGAGATCACTTTTAGGGATGCATTTGATCACTTGGTCCAACATGAAATGTTGGCAAAAGCATTTATGGCAAGAAATGCTAATTTAAGGCAAAATTTGGGTTCAGAATTTTGTGAACCAACAATGCTACAAGCCTGATTGCTAAGATGATTTCACTATGATAAGAAAGTTTATGTTTGTTATTTGACAAGTATGTTTACTTGTTTAATTCGGTCTAGCATGTTTATATTTGTTAAATTGAACTAATATGTATGAGTATTACATCAAAACTTAATATTTATGCAAGACTATGTTTGATGTAAGATATTTATATTTATATTTATTTTTTAATGCTTATTTGATATATATTAAAGGAATATTACAGGGATAATTGCGGATACCCGTAAAAAAAAAAACAATCTTTATCCTTTTACCCATCAAAATATTTTTGTATTTATTTATCTTTTAAAAAAATCTTCATACTAAAAAACCCAAATATCTAACTCTTACTTAATACCATAAACTAATTTGGCTTTCTTCATATGAAAACAAACATATTTTAAGCTTTTAAAATTGAAAAAAAATATATTAATATGTTTTATTTATGAAAAATTTCACAAGGTTATATCTCTATAATATTATATGACATATATAGTTATATTTTATAAAATAAGCTCTATATGAATATATGATATAATAAAAAAATTCATCATTACACTTTTTAGATTTTATTCTTTTATTGTAAGTGATTAAACATTAATATTTAATATTTTTCATATATTAGATAAATTTGAAAAAAAAATTAATTCATTAATAAATTATTTTCCATAACATAACCAAACACTGTAAAGTGTTTTCCAATTCATTTTCCATTACACTACCAAATATCGGAAAATAATTCACTTTTCCGGAATTCACTTTCCAAAAAGATACTACTTTCTTGCAAACAAACGGGGCCTTAGTTTAAGCAATACAACACTAAATATGAGCATGACAACGATTTATTAAAGGTGTTAATTAAACTAATTACAAGAGTTAGAGCAAAAATACTTAAAAAAAAACATTAAATAAGCTTGTACAGAACATATGAAGCAAAATGAATCTAGAGGAGCTTACGACATTTAAGGAGCATGAAGGACAACCTCTAATTCATTTAATTCAGGTCCAAGAAGAGCCCAATTCGTTTGGAACAAGGGGCTAATGTGTTCGGTCCTATACCAACCTTGTTAGGCTTGTTTTTTCTAATGATACAAGGATAAAAAGTCAGCAATTTATTTTCCTAAACAATCAAGGAAGTTTCAGCAGATCTGATTCCTAAAGAGGGAAGGATTATTTAATGTTTTTCCTAGCCTAGAAAGGAAAGTAATTAAATCAGCAACAAATTAGGAATTTTTTTTTCTTATTTGTCCAAGTTAAAGAAGAAAATCCAAGCTAATCAAGGATCTAAAAGGGGCGGCAGTACAAATTTTTCAAATCAAATTTCTCTTAGCTTATATGGGACTTCTATAAGACAACAAATCTGATCCTATCATTTTTAGGATATTAAATTTGGATTTATTATTGTTATTATTATTTTCTTCTTAATTTAGGGTTTTATTTATATTATTTGGATTTAATTGTAAGTGGACCTCATATAAGTCCACATAAATGGTTGATTAGGGTTTGTTTCAGTTTAGAGTCAGTATAAATAAAGACATAACCAGATATGTAAGGGTTATACAATTTTCAGATCAATAAACTTCTTTTGTCGCACTTGTTGTGTGTTGGAGGGATAATCTCCCTTTCTTGATTCTCTAAAGAACTGAAAAACAACTTATCAAAGAATAACTGACTTCGTGATACCATCCTTATACTTTTTATTCAATATTCTTTGGGTGGGGGTTTTGGTTTCCAATAGTGCTGATGTCTAGATACAAATTATCTTTGTGTCACACTCCTATCAAACCTGATTTACTTGGTTTTCCAGGAATTGGTGTCTTTGCGTGTGGGTTGCTTGACTGTGTGTTCAAGAGGTTTGCATCATTCGGTATCAGAGCTTGGCTCCATTAATCAAGTTATATCCTATGAAATTTTCGTTTCTTGTTGATTCCACAAAAATTCCTTGGTGTCCAATTTCTTCTTCTCCTTGAATTTGCGGTATATAAAAAACATTTATTATTTCATTCTGTTACTATCCAAAATATGTCAGTAGTATAAAAAAAAAAAAGAAAGGAAAGAAAAAAAATTGTTCAAAAAGATGTTTATTGGTTTCTACCGCGAAAAACTAAACAAGGGCAAATTGGATCAAATCAACTCGGAATTAGCTCAAAGTTGATACTCTAAATAATGGGGTCCTACTCGTACTACATATTAAGTTTGGGGTCAATTGGATATTGTTGGATTTGGTTTTCAATTTCGGGTCTAATAAGGTTAGATTCATAATGTTTTTGCGTCAGCATATCAAACCTTATCGTAAATTTCTCAAATTTTATATTTTGTCTATTTGGGTTGAAATCGCACTAAATCTGAAATTTTAGCTCAATTGGACACCATTTACTTTTAGGTTCCAGATTCGGACTTAACTCGTCGTAAACGGGTATGTTTTGCGTCAACTTTTGGAATTCACTTTTTCCTTTGTTTTCATTTCTTGTAGTATATTTTCAACATATCCAACATATTTGGGTGTTGTTTCATTGTTTTGCATATTTTGTTTATGTTTTTATTCAAGTCTTTAGTTTCTTCATATTTCGGATAAATTCACTTGGTACTCGCGAGACTATCATCACAGTTTTATTTTGCTTGTTTTCTAGTTTTTCTTGCTTCTTGAGTCATATATACATACATATTTGGATTGCACTGCTAAGATGGTTCTATTTGGTGTTGGTTTTAGTTCCGCAAGAACCGCAAGTAGGTGAGACGAAAGGTGTGAGCGTGTGAGGATATTAAGAGTGTTTAAGAAAAAAAAAGAGCGGCGTGAGGATATGTTTTTACTACTAACCAATTTTTGCAAGTACTATCATGTCAGATCAAAACAACACACCACCCCCACCCGAGGGAGAACTTAAGTTCCAAATGCAAGCCATGACACAAATGATGGAGAGGATGAATTTTGTGATGGGGAACATGTGTGACAGACTTGATAGGGTGAAGAAACGTAGTAATGAGGCTGGTACAAGCACCTAAGACATGAGGAAGGTTGGGGTTGAACCGAAAGCAAACAGTGGCAAGAGGGCCGAAAGGCCAAGGTGGGTGAAGGAGGATGTTGATAATATTGGTGATGGTGGTTTTGAGGATGAGACCATAGGCCATCAGGAAGGTTTTCAGTAGCCTAGAAACCGAAGGGATTTTAGGAATAGAACTAGGAGTCAATTCAGCCAAAGGGGAAATTTCCGTAGTGTTGGGGGACATGATGATTTAGATGGTGATTTGGATCCTATCAAACTGAAAATATCTTCCTTTCAAAGTAAGAATGATCCCGAGGCATATTTGGAGTGGGAGAAAAAGGTGGATTGGATTTTTTATTGCCATACTATTCGAAGGTGAAGAAAGTAAAATTGGTAGTCATCGAATTCACGGATGAGGCACTGATTTGGTGGGATAAGAATGCGATTAGTAGAAGGAGGAGTGGAGAGAGGTCGGTAGCGTTGTGGGAGGAGATAAAAGTGTTGATGAGAAGGTGATTTGTGCCTAACCACTATTATAAATATTTGTATATAAAATTGCAGGGTTTGAATCAGGGATCTAGGTTCGTGGATGAGTATTTCAAGGAGATGGAGATCATAATGATTCGAGCTAATGTGATTGAAGACAGGAAAGCTACTATGGCTAGATTTCTATATGGACTGAATAGGAACATTGCGAATGTTGTAGAATTACAACATTGTGTGGAATTGGAGGACATGGTCCATATGGCAACAAAGGTGGAGAGGCAAATAAAAAGAAGGGGTAGTACGCATTTTCAGACCAATTCAGCTTCATCTTCCTTAACATGGAGGCCGAATCTGAAGAGAGAGGGGGTTGTCCAACCAAAGCCTTATGCAAAGGCCAAACCACTTAACACAAAAAAGGATGCTCATACAGATTGGAAAGGTAAATCTGAATCTCAACCTACTCATGATAGAGATATTAAATGTTTTAAGATTTTAGGGAAAGGACACATTGCATCTTAGTGTCCAAACCGAAGAGTTATACTTGCAAGAGACAATGGGAAGGTTGAATTTGAAAATGAAGAGATGCCACCTTTGGTAGATTGTAGTGATGAGGAGATTGCATATCTAGTTGAGGGGAGGCCTTGGTTATAAGGTGTGCGCTGAACATGCAAATCAAAGAAGATGATGTAGACCAGCAACGGGAAAACATATTTCACACTCGATGTCACATCCAAAACAAGGTATGTAGCATGATAATCGATGGAGGTAGTTGTGCTAATGCAGCTAGTGATACTCTTGTGAAGAAATTGAATCTGAGTTGTGTTAAGCATCCTAGGCCTTATAAATTGCAATGGTTGAATGAATGTGGTGAAGTAAAGGTTACTAAGCAAGTATTGATTACATTTGCTATTGGGAAGTATTCTGATGAGGTTATGTGTGATGGAGTCTCAATACATGCTAGTCACTTACTTTTAGGGCATCCATGCCAGTTTGATCGGAAGGCGATTCATTATGGGTTTACAAATAGGTTCACTATTGTAAAGGATGGTAAAACCATCACTCTTGTACCTCATTCTCCAAAATAAGTGTATAATGATCAAATAAAATTAAAAAGGGAGTGTGAGGATGGGAAGAGTGAAAATTCACGTGAGGACAATGGTGAGAGAAGACCATCAGATTCGGCTACCCCTAAATCTTTAATTAAACCAGTTGAGAGTGGAGGTAAAACCCAAGAAGTGAAGAAAGTAAGATGTTGTGATGATAATAGTGTGGAAAAATTAAAGAAACAATTTAAGTTTTACGCAAAAAGAGCTCAAATCATATCTGTGTTTTTCACTAACAAGCCAATGATCTTACTTGTGTATAATAAGGCTTATTTTAACTCTAACGATCTTGATTCTGCTATTCCTAGTGTGACTGTTTCTTTGTTGCGAGAGTTTGATGATGTATTCCCTAAAGACATCCCTAGTGGATTACCACCATTAAAGGGAATTGAACATTAAATTGACCTTGTACCCAAAGCTTCGATTCATAATCGTCTAGCCTATAGAAGCAACCCCGAGGAGATGAAGGAGCTTCAAATGCAAGTACATGAGCTGATGATGAAGACGTACATTCGTGATAGTATGAGCCCTTGTGCTGTGCCAATAGTACTTGTGCATAAAAAGGATGAACATAAAGGAAGTCGACTGTCATGCCGTCAACAATATAACGGTAAAGTATCGACAACCTATTCATAGGCTTGATGACATGCTAGATGAGTTGCATGGATCATGTATTTTCTATAAAATTGACTTAAAAAGTGGGTACCATCAGATTAGGATGAAAGAGGGTGATGAGTGGAAAACTACATTCAAGACTAAGCATGGTTTGTATGAATGGTTAGTCATGTCGTTTGGACTTACAAATACGCCTGGTACATTTATGCGTCTAATGAATCATGTATTGCGTGTGTTTATAGGTAAGTTTGTTGTTGTGTATTTTGATCTATAACAAGAGCTTAAATGAGCATCTTAATCATTTCGTAATATACTTAGTGTATTGCATAGTGAGCAATTGTATCCTAATATTAAGAAGTGTACCTTTTGCATGGAGAAAATTGTGTTTCTTAGCTATGTCGTAATTGCGCAGGGTATCGAGATGGATGAGGAGAAAGATAAGGCCATCCGGGATTGGCCTACACCAAAATCGGTAAGTGAGGTAAGGAGTTTTCATGGAGTTGAAGGATTTTAGTACTATTGCTGCACTTTTAATTGAAATTGTGAAAAAGTCTGTTGGATTCAAATGGAATGATGAACAGGATAAGTCTTTTAATTTGTTGAAAGATAAACTTATCGAGTAGAGGAGCCCCCTCAAACTACACCTGCAGGGCCATCTGTTTCTTATGTTGATCCAATGCTCCTGACCCAGCTAGTCAAAGTAGCAATGGAAGGTATGGCTAATGCTACCACTCCTATGCTAGCACCCTCACCTGCACCCATCATACCAACCTTTTCAGAAACAGCTACAGCTACTAATGACGTGGTACAACTAGTTCGTTTGGTGAAAAGTATGAGAGAAATGGGTTGTGAACCCTACTCTGGTGAACAGAATGCTAAAGTGGCGGGAATGTGGATTAGAAAGGTGGAGAAAACCATGATTCAAATTAAGATACCACATGATCTACGGGTAGACTGTGCTACTCAATTCCTATCAGACGATGCTATGACTTGGTGGGAGACAATTCAGTTAAGGAAAGCTACAAAAACCCTATCCTGGGATGATTTGAAGAAAGAGTTTGAGAATCAATATTACTCCAAATATCATCGGAAGATGAAGGAACAAGAATACCTAACCTTGAGACAGGAGGGAATGTCAGTACTTGAGTATGAGAGACGATTTCATGACCTCTCACTATTCGCACCACATTATATCCCGTCAGAACAACACATGATAGAAAAGTTAAGGGATGGCTTCAGACAAATTGAAGTAGGGGTTGATTGCTTTGCAATTCAGGACAGTAAGGGAACTGATTGAAGCAGCACAGGCCTTGGAGGCTTCTATAGAAGAAGGCCAACAGAGTCATGGGGGTGCAGGAAAATGAAAGGATATGGAATTTTTAGGCAGGCCACTGCTTTCAAAGAAAGGTAGAGGCGAACAGTTACTTCAATTTAAAAAGAAAGGGGGGACGTCAACTAGCTTCCGATAGGATATCGGTGGGAGGTCGGGAAGTGGTCAAACCCACTTCAGGGCTATAGCTGCAAGGGGGCATAATGATTAGAAGGAAATTGTCTGCCCTCGATATGCTCAGTATAAATAAAGACACCCCGGGAGTTGTATGGTTTCTCTTAGACGATGCTATATATGTCGAGGAGAAGGTCATAAGTGGAAAACCTATCAGTACTTGGAAGAAGATGTCGTCATTGTGGTGAGAAGGGTCACTTTAAAAGGGAATGCCCCCAGTTAAACACTGAACACCCTCAGAGACAAGGACAACAAAGTCAGAGTCATTAGCAGTCCATCACAGTAAACAGACCGGGAAGGTCGACTCAGTTAGGAGCTAACTCAAATAGGGGGCGACCCAGAGTGCAAAATGAAAAGGATCAAGGAAGGGTTTTCCATATGACCGAGGAGGATGTCAGAGCAGCATCAGATGTGGTGGCAGGTATGCTGCAAATGAATGACTATCAAATGCATGTTTTGTTTGATTCTGGTGCCACTTACTCTTTTATAGCAAATAAAAATGTAACCAAATTGAGTAAGGAAACGAAAAGGGTAGAGAAAGGATTTATTATTGGGACATTTTTTGGGGAAACTGTGGAAACAAATATTGTATTTGAAGGGGTGAGAATTAACATTAATGGGTGTGAACTAAAATAAGTGATTTTGATATAATTCTAGGTATGAATTGGTTGGGCAAAAATAAGGCTCGTCTAGATTGCTTTACAAAAACAGTAACCTTCCAAGGGGCTAAGGGTGAAACAATGGTCTTTAAAGGGGGGAGAATTTACAACTTTACAAATATGATCTCGAGTATGGTTGTGAGAAAACTACTAAAGAAAAGTTGTGCAACATACCTTGTCTGTGTGATAAATTCGAAAAAGGGTAAAATAGGACTCTCTGACATTCCAATTGTGAGGGAATTTCCAGATGTATTTCCAGAAGAATTGCCAGGACTACCCCTAGAAAGAGAAGTTGAAGTCACCATAGATATATTACCTGCAGTGTCTCCTATAGCCCAACCACCGTATAGAATGGCCCCAAAAGAATTGGATGGGTTGAAAATTCAATTACAGGAGCTTTTAGACAAAGGGTTCATATGACCAAGCAACTCACCTTGGGGGGCACCTGTATTATTTGTGAAGAAGAAAGAGGAACTTTGAGTCTTTGCATAGATTACCGTCAGCTGAATAAAGTGACGGTAAAGAATAGATATCCACTTCCACGGATAGATGATTTGTTCGATCAGTTAAAGGGTGCCAAAGTATTCTCAAAGATTGATTTAAGATTAGGATACTACCAAATGCGAATCAAGGGGCAAGATGTGCTGAAAACTGCCTTCAGAACTCACTACGGACACTTTGAGTTCTTGGTACTACCCTTTGGATTAACTAATGCTCCAACACTTTTTATGGATTTAATGAACCGAGTATTCCAGCCATACCTTGATAAGTTTGTTGTCGTATTCATCGATGACATCTTGGTTTCCTCCAAATCCTATGAGGAGCATGAACAACACCTGAGACAGACACTACAGACTCTGAGGAGCCGTCAGTTGTATGCCAAGTTGGATAAATGTGACTTCTGGTTAAAAGAAGTTACCTTTTTGGGGCATGTAGTGTCTTCAAAAGGCATTTTTGTGGGCCCTCAGAAGGTGGAAGTAGTTTTGAGATGGGAAAAGCCGACTACAGTAACTGAAATTCGTAGTTTTCTCGGATTGACAGGGTATTATAGAAGATTTATCGAAGGGTTTTCAACGATAGCAACTCCATTGACACGACTCACCAGGAAGAACATAAGATGGGAATGGTTAAAGGAGTGCGATGAGAGCTTTCAAGAATTGAAGAGAAGGTTACTAATGCCCTCGTGCTAATCCTTCCATCCGGAACGAAAGGCTTTGTAGTCTACAATGATGCCTCAAGAAAAGGACTGGGTTGTGTTCTAATGTAGCATGGAAAAGTAGTTGCCTATGCATCGAGACAACTGAAGACTCATGAAGTCAACTACCCAGTTCATGACTTAGAATTGGCAGCAGTAGTTTTTGCTTTACGAGTATGGAGGCACTACTTATACGGATCCCGGGCCCAAATTTTCATGGATCATAAGAGCCTTAAATATCTGATGTCGCAGAAGGAGTTGAATATGCGACAACGGAGATGGGTAGAATTAATTAAAGACAATGACTAGATTATCATCCAAGAAAAGCGAATGTAGTCGCGGATGCTCTCGGCCGTAAAGACAAGGTGATTAGGGGTGGACCAACGACTTGGAATGAGGAAACCATGATTGAGCTAAAGAGATTGGGGGCAGTACTAGGTGTGAGCCCGGAAGGATCCTTAATGGCTCAACTAAGGGTGAAGTCAGGATATCGAGAGCAAATATTAGAGGCACAACAACATTATGATGAGGTGTCAAAAGTGAGAATCAAACTGGAATCGGGGGGTGAAACTCTTTTTCAAATGGGTGATGATGGAATAGTGATGTTGGGGCGACGTATATATGTGCCTGACAACAAAGCCCTTAAACAAAAGTTACTACGAGAAGCTCACGAGTCTAAGTTCACTGTACATCCAGGTAATACTAAGATGTACCAGGATATGAAGCAATACTACTGGTGGCTAAATATGAGAAAAGAAGTGGCTGGTTACGTGGCAAAGTGTAGTATTTGCCAACAAGTAAAAATAGAACGCCGAAAACCAGCAGGGCTGTTACAACCATTACCAATCCCTGAGTGGAAGTGAGAAATGATCACAATGGACTTTGTGTCTGGACTACCCAGAGGAAAGAGGGGAAATGATGCAATCTGGGTCATTGTGGATAGACTAACTAAGTCTACTCTTTTCCTACCAGTAAAGATGACAGATCTAGTTGACAAGTTGGCTAAGATTTATGTGAATGAAGTTGTAAGGCTTCATGGAGTCCCAATATCAATTGTTTTAGACCGAGACCCAAGATTTACTTCACGTCTCTGGCCGAGCATACAACGTGCCTTGGGAACAAATTTGAGTATCAGTACTACCTTTCATCCGCAAATTGATGGCCAATCTGAGAGAATTATTCAGATCTTAGAGGATTTACTAAGGGCATGTGCTTTGGAATTTGGTGGAAACTGGGAGGCGCACCTATCACTAGTAGAATTCACATATAACAACAGTTATCATGCAACAGTTGGAATGGCCCCATTTGAAGCTCTTTATGGTAGAAAGTGTAGGACACCCTTGTGTTGGGAAGAAGTTGGGGACAAAAAGCTGTATGGGGCAGAATTAGTACAAATCACTACTGAAAAAGTGAGAATGATTAAGGATCGAATGAAGGTGGCTCAGGATAGAAAGAAGAAGTATGCAGATATTCGAAGAAGACCACTTGAATTTTGTCCTGGAGATAAAGTATTTCTGAAGGTAGCTCCATGGAAGCACATGCTGAGATTCGGCATGAAGGGGAAGTTAGCTCCGAGGTTCATTGGACCATTTGAAATCCGAAAACGTATCAGACCTGTAGCATATGAAATAAACTTGCCCTCATAGTTGGCCAAGGTTCACAATGTATTCCATATTTCTTTGCCGTGAAAAGCCGATGTAGACCCTTCGAGAGTGTTACCCCAAGTGCCAGTGGAGGTAAAAGAAGACTTAACACTTGAGGTAAGACCGATAAAGATACTTGATTGGGTTGAGAAAGAACTTTATAATAAGAAAGTTCCCATCATCAGAGTCTTATGGCGAAGCTCATAAATCGAGGAAGAAACATGGGAGAGAGAATCAGAAATGAGATGAAAATTCCCCAACTTGTTTATAAACTCAGGTACATCAAATTTCGAGGATGAAATTTCTATTAGGGGAGGAGAATGTAAACCCAGGAAAAAAAAGTGAAGAAATTCATGCATATGGTTAAATAAAAAACAGAAATTCAAAAATTTTTGAATATAAATTTTCGAGCGAAATAATTTGAAACATTATAATAAACCCGATACTGTTGAGGGTTGGATTTAATTGAAGAGAATAATACACTTAAAGGAAAAGGGGGCCTAAATGCAAATAAAGGAAAATATAGAGTATAAATACTCTCTCCTCACCAAAAATCTGTAGGAACCCTAAGGAGAGAAGATAGGGAGTTTTATACCCATTCTTGAGAAATCAAGAGAGAGAACACTAAAATTTCAAGAACCCATCCAAGATTAAGAGCTTATAGACGGGATAAACACTTGAGAGCAAAGGATTACCAAGAAATTGAACAAGAAGAAAAGAAAGGAGGGAGTTGAAAATCTTCAACTAGTTAAAGATCAAAATCTTAATTTGTACCAGGTAAGGTATTCTAAACATGATCTTAAAAAAATTAATTTTAAAATTTGATAAAGATTTGACCTCTTGATATTGAATCATAGGTTAGGGTTCGTAGACATAAATTGGGGAAAAAGTACTTATTATTGAGATTAAGTTAATTCATATGTGTGGTATGTAGTTTATGAAAGTATTGTGTGAAGGGGAGGGGGAGACAACTCTGGACAGACTTGTCTCTTGACTTTCGGTGAGATTTCAGGTAGGAGGATGAGGGAATTAGGATCGGGTTCCTCATAAGAATTGTAGATTTGAATGTTAGCTAACCAAGAAAACTGGTCTTGCTCAATTTGGAGATGTAGAACTCTAATTATGGGTTACCAGCTAAGACTGAGTCGTGACTAATTATATAGGGCAATAGGACTAATTAGTTAATGAGCAATTTTGACTATTTTGGAGGCAAAACTGGGTTCTCCTCCCTCAGAGAACTTGCAGCCTTGTGTCTTAGCTTTCTAACGAGATCAATCTCACTTAAAATGGAGTTTTAGAACTTTAGATATAGTTAAAAATCTGATGTGTTCAGACAGTAACATTTGGAAAATTGAACAGTAACAGTTCAAAATTGGACAGTAACAATTCAAAATTGGATAGTAAGAGTTCAAAGTTGGACAGTAACAGTTCAAAGTTGGACAGTAACAGTTCAAAGCTGGAAAGTAGCAGTTCAATGTCTAGACAGTAATGGTAGACTTTCACGTGAATACTATATATATAAGAATATAAAAAAATTGAGTCATACGAACACTTGTACATTGAGATACTAACTCTGAACATATACATGATATATGTATGTATGTTATTATGAGGAAATGAACATGTATAAAAAGTAACATATGAGTTAATGGATGAATATGGATTCTCTATAATGTTGGCTTGAGGGAATCATAACCAAAAATTTCCTTATGATTCAGGAGGAGCAAACATGATTGGATCTTCTATTAGGGGAGGTCGCGAGATAGGTGAAACAGGTGCATGATTCTCCTCCTATTTGCACTTATACAATTTAGAATTCTTATGGTGAATGCAATTATAATAAATGTCTTATTCAATGTAAATAAAATCTAGCGTAAATACAAGATTAGCTTCGGCTAATGGCATCCGTGATAAGATTGCCGGGAGATGATTTACAAGATTAGTTCGGCTAATGACATCCGTGATAGGATTGCCGGGATATGAATTACAAGATTAGACTTGGCAAGGTCACCCAATTCATGCAAGTAAATAAGAGTATTCAAATTAAGGATATACAAATGAGTGTTAATTAGGTTTAAAAGACTTACAAGCAAAATATAAGTTCTCTATTGGAATTCTTATGGGTCCGATAGAAAGTTAACACTTCATTCGTATTCATTACATGAACATATATATTCTTTATCAACATAATGAAATGTTTATTTATGTAACAGGTCCATCAAATATCTAGGAAGATCATTAGTTTAGGACTCTACTTTGTGAAGCTTATGTAAATATTTAACTTAAACAAAAAGGAATTAACGTGTTTATGTAGTATACTTTTGTGTAAACCTTGATGTATTTATAAAAGTTCAACTTAACATGTGGTATTTTAGTTATCTTGTAATTAACCCTTTTGAAATATTTAAGAACACTTATTATGTTGTAAATACTTTCTTTGCATGTTAGTATTCCTTTCCTTTTAAATTTTATGATATGATGTTTCGACTATGTTCATATTGAACTTAATCATAGAATATATATATTGTGTGGATTGTATGAGGTATGGAATTATGAGGTTTGATATAAGGTCCGGAATTATGGGACCTTAGGATGATGGGTTGATTGAGTAAATTGATAATAGTCGATAACTTGGAATGTCCTAAATACAAACGAAACTTTGTCGAATTTTTGAAAAAAAAATTACCCTCAAATAAAGACGATATGTTAGGATCTTTTAACATTGATCGAGTCGTACAGTTCGGACTGTTACAATTGTTTTCACGAGCACTTTCCCACAATAAAACTAGAAGTAATGCTAGTTGGCTTGGCTAGAAGTGTTGAAGATCTAGAAGAGTCCATAAAAAGCTACACGTTTCACTTCAAGACTCTCAAAATCAAATGTAGTGTAGATACAACAGAGAAGAAGTGTATTAAGTTGATTATAGAAGGTATACAATACTAGAAAATGAGGTTTGTGAGAACAAAATATACTAATGAGGGGACTTACCCTTATAGATGACACTTCTTGATATGAAAGATTTTGGGTGAACAAGCAAAAAAAAAAAAAAGCCACTCAAGGGGACTTACCTAGCTGGCTACTTGAAGTGATTGACTTAAATTCTAATGAGGAGTTTTAAAAAATCAGCAATAGCCAATATCGATCAAAAACTCAAGGAAGGTAAACTAATTGAGATTACCACGACCAGAGCACCTAAAAAAGCTAGCGAGCTTGGTAGAAAAGAAATAAAGGCCACTAGAGTTGTTGATGAGGAAAAAAGAATATTTTTTTAAGACATGAATTAATTTTTGACCAGTTCATATGGGGGAGTCAAGCTCAATATTAATCATATACTTTACATTATTAAACATATCAAGGGGAAGAAATACTATAAGTGTCATGACTCATAGAGACATTACACCAATAGTTGTTATATCTTTAAAAAAAACCCAAAAGGCATTAAATCTAGTCACATTTACTTTCTAAAAATGATGGTGGATAATTATTCATTTCCCAAAGTGACAACATTGGTATTCACTCTCAAGTTAGAAAGACTCCTTTGTAAAGGGTCATTATAGAAAATAAGGAATTAGAAAATGGTGGCATTCGCCTCCAATACCATGTTCTATATTTCTATTGTGTAATTGGGCTAATATGCAAGTTGTGTTAGCATAAATGGACTCTAACTGTTTTATCCACTTTATGACCGAAAGAATCGAACAACCATTTATAAATTTTTTTCCTGAATAACCAACCCATAGGGTTTTGCCTGCCTAAACAAGATTCATTGTGATACTATTGCAATTTAATTCAAACCTAATAGATACCAACCCAAATGGGTGGGTATTTTTTGAACCTGGTGGATAATAGATAAGGTATGTGATATGATTCAAGTAAGGTCATATTCGAATTTTGGTATAAAATTTCCTCCCATCTATTGAACATAACTCCAAATCACACCTTGAATCAAGCTGAAACTTTACTAGAAGATTCCAGATGTATTTTTCCATGTTGGGGTAAGCTTTCAAGTGAATCGGAGTTCGAGAAGGACTTGCAATATAGATCATAACATGTTGTAAGAATTTGCTGTTCACTTTCTTTTGACATATGAACTTCCTATTTGTAAGGATCTTTTTCCTATAAGGATATGATAGTTTGTTTTGGGAATTTTCTATTTCTACAAGGATCTTTAATGGGCTGCAACATAATTTATAAGTGTCGTAAGGATTCAATAATGTTACAAAATCCTTTTCATATAAGGTTCCTTATCCATCCTAGCTATATAAGGAAAGAAGGTTTAGTGGTATTTAATGAAAAATTGGTTTCTAAAATTATTGGACAACATTGTAGGCTATATAAATAAGCCTTATATCAGTGTTGCGATGTCGCGGTTATACAAATTAATTACCCTAACTTAAATAAACAAAATGGTATATAGTAGGCAAGGGGTCAATCTCACAAGGAAGGTTTAGTTCAAATTTTTATGCTATACGACATGCAATTGGGGGGAATTTTGAGGTTATCTAAGCTATAGCAGATTAAAACAATCAAACTAAATTAAATAAATCAGAAAACAATCAAGAGAACAAACCTTGTTTTCAAGTAGACGTCCACCCACGGAAATCAGAACTGATCATTAAAACGATACATCAATTTATATTATGAATATTTATCTTTTCTTAACATTGGTTAGTTATCAGATCAGCCGCATAACTAGCCCTAATCATCAAACAACCACAGTGTCTGCACTAGTAATTTAATTCAATGGCAGCCTTAAGAACGAGATAAGTTAATTAATCTAGAGAACATAATTGTCCGTAGTCCATGTTTGATTTGATCGATTGTTTTCCCTAAGATTAATAACATAGATCCGCTACAATTATTAAACTTAGTTGCTTCACAAGTTTACATACCACAACTCCAGTTTTGATAGCAAACTTTGCAATAGATTGTTTACAATAATAACTTAGACTCCGCTATAGCAATTAAAATAAACAATCATAGGAAATCAGCATAGGAAAACAAGCATATTCATCATATAAACTAAAAAGAAAAGGTGAAATAAATCTCATAGTTTTTTAAATTCGAAGGTTTCTATGTCCTTGCAACCAAGAAAAAGAGTTTTTAGCCTTGCATGTCTATTGAACAGCTAATCAAAAAGAAAGAAGAATGCATGATTTTGGGTTTATGGAGGAAAGGGTGCGTTTTTCTTCTCCTTCCTTTGTCTCTTTCTTTTTATTTGATAGGAAACCCTAATTTCTTTTCTATAAAATAGTCCTTTTCTAAGTAGAGAATTTACATTTAAGTATTTCAATAACTATTTTTCTAAAAAAGGAGAAATAATGTGTCATCTTAGAAAACTCATATCTCTCTTATATCAACTCCTTTTCTGCTGACATTAGGTAGGCTGATAGGTCTTCGAGTCAGGAATTCAATAAAATTAATTTTGCATCTAATGAACTTCTGTAGCTCAAGATATTCAAGTCGAAATAGCCAAAGGTCAACAATGGTAGAATGCGAGATTTGTCTTTGAAGGCTGTGATTTCCATGCTCTTTCTCTTTTTATTTTTCTTGCTATATATGTATAGAACGATATGGATGTTAGCTATCTAATTCTTTTGGAATCACTTCATTTTGACCTCTAGAGCTTAAGATTTGCACAAATAATTGATTGGAGGTCAAATCTGTCAATTATCTCAAATCTACTTCTTTTTTAATTTACATCCAAAAGTGCCTTCAGATCATAAAATAAAGAATATTAAGGCATTTCATATAAAAAACATAGGTAAAATACTTTGTAAATATGGGTAAAACTATCAAATAGTATGGTTGTATTAAATACCCCGATATTTAGCTCTTGCTCATCTTCGAGAAAGGAGAGATAAAATCAAATTTAAATTAAACAAATAAAATAGCTATGACTAATCTCTTAATCTCCCATCAATGTCCAAGAATGTATGCATTATAAACAAGAATACAATTAAGAAGGAGAAAGAGTAAATTTTCATGAAGTTATTTACATGTAAACTTCAAAACTCAATTAATTTTTTGGGATTTAAATAAAATCTATGTCATACC
>Ga0325411_1003398_pt1 | contig 17945 bp, 6 predicted proteins | sample PopdelMetagenome_13_FD_206181 | JGI IMG/M metagenome (GOLD analysis project Ga0325411, IMG submission 206181) | Populus deltoides microbial communities from Bellville, Georgia, United States - Xylem-PdIQD-R4 | ecosystem: Host-associated > Plants > Phyllosphere > Stem > Wood/Secondary xylem...
AAACAAACACTCAAATGTTGAAACAATGTAATTAAATTATTTTATAAGATGATAAAGGATTGAGGTTTATTTATTTATTTATTTTCCTTGATTTAAGAGGAGGCATAACTTTTTTTTAATATTTTTTTGTACAATTTCCATCGACTCTTCTTCATATTCTACCCCAGTCAAAACGATGAATCGAGAAAGAATAGGATTTTCACTGTTAAAATTGAGTCAAAACTCCATCAGATGAAATTTTAATAAATCTCACCCAAGAAGCAATTGAAATGGTCAACTGCAGATCAAGAACTATAGGTAGAAGAAGAAGAAGGATTCTGTGTTCATAGCTGAGCTGACGCCATAAATATAATTGCTAGACAAAGAGCCACCAACTGTACTGGTTTTTTTTTTAAATCTTTGGTACACAAGTCAAAGCTACCGGTAGAGATTCGATTTCTTCTAACATAAAATATGTTGAGAAACAATAATAACCTATGACTTTTGCCTGAATGTCCGCCCCCTTGAATATCTAGCGTCAAGGTAACGTTTACTGCTTCTTCTTCTTTTAAGAAAAATTGTTTTAATTTTATTTATTTATTTTTAATTGTTTTGATGGGTTGAGATTAAAAATTAGTTTTTAAAAAATAAAATAAAAAAATATTATTTTAATACATTTTAAATTAAAATTGCTTTTGAAAAGCAATCTTTACTATTATCTTAAACACTCCCGAGTATTTTATACTCCATTAAGAATACATTTGAAAACGCGGTGCAAAAAATTTAATTTTTTTGTTAAAATTTAATATATGTTGTATGTTTTAAATCATTTTGATGTATTGATATCAAAAATAATTTTTAAAAAATAAAAAAATATCATTGACATGCATTTCGGCACAAAAAATTATTTGAAAAGCAACTACAACCACATTGTCAAATACACTCTAAATTTCATAGATGAAAAGCTTTAACTTTGTTTAACGTAGTCCAACAATGTTTTTGAAAAAAAATTATTTTAGTTTTTAATTAATATTTTATATTTTTTTATCATTTTAATGTGTTGAAATTTAAAATAAATTTTAAAAAATAAAAAAATATTTTAATAATACTTTGAAAAACAATTTATTTAATTTTTCTGAACAGGCACTGTATAACTCCTTTTGGGGCTGTTGTTTCTTGGCTTCTTTTTCTTCTTCTTCTCTTTTTGTTCAATTCATAGTTAGAAAATATTCACTTAATTATCTAATCCAATATCCTAAATCACATAGTTTAGAAAAATGACCATTGCATCTAATTACATGTGGTAGAGATTTCATACAAATTGAACTCTAAGTTCTGGATTTTGCAAAAGTTAGGGGCAATGTTAGTGGTGTTACAAGAAGATTTCCCAGAATTGGATCAACTAAAGTGTTCACATTTTGTTAAAAAAAAAATATATATTTAAAATAAGATTTAAGGGGCTAACTTGTGTAATTAAATTTGTTTTATTAGGATTAAAAAAAAAAACTGAATAAATGATCATGACTGAGAGATTTTGAACTAAAACACTTTGTTGCCACTTATAGTATTGCCCCAAATTATTAGAAAAAAAATTCAAATTAATAGTTGTAAGTATGTTTGGGAGTGTGGTTGCGGTCGTTTTTTAAAGTGTTTTTCACTCAGAAATGTATCAAAATAATTTTTTTTATTTTTAAAAAAATTAATTTTAATATCAGCACATTAAAATAATTTAAAAACATAAAAAAATATTAATTTAAAATAAAAAAATAAAATAAAAATTATTTTTTTAAAAAAATACTTTTCAAATACAAAAATAAAAACCATAACATAGCAATTAACAAGGTTTCAGTGCCAAACCGAAAGCAATGTGCCAAGTTGACCAACGCATATGCATCAGACCAGGAATTACCTAAATGGAAATGGGCAGAGCATGTGAAAAAAGAAACACTGTGTGTGTTAGCAGTTGACACAGCTAATAGCATGGTTGGTCCCGTTAAAAATATCAAGCACAGTTTATTGTGTTAAAAATATCAAAATTTTATTAACATGGCGAACCACACGATTGACCGCTGTTGACTCGACATTTATCATCTTTTTGTTTGTGTACAACTATTTTCAGAAAAATGGCCAGAGACAAGGATATATAATCTATTATCTCTGGAATTAACCTAATGTTAAGTTCTATATATATATTTGGTAAGTTGTTTGACATGTTGTCAAGCACTGAATTTAGATGTATATGAGTCTGATAAGCTATTAAAATTATAATTTTTGAGCTCAATCACATACTAAGTCAAGATGTATATGAGTCTAATAAAATGTCACAATTATAACGTACTAAGTCAAGATGTATATGAGTCTGATAAGATGTCAAAATTATAACGTACTAAGTCAAAATGTATATGAGTCTGATAAGATGTCAAAATTATAACGTACCAAGTCAAGATGTATATGAGTCTGATAAGCTGTCAAAATTATAATTTTTAAGCTTAATCACGTACTAAGTCAAGATGTGTATGATTTTGACAAGTTGATAAACTTATATCTATGAGTCTAGCAATCTATCAAACATGTATATATTCTCTTTTAACTATAGAAAAACTCTTTTTTAACTCTAGAAGAATCTTAAGCTCCATGATGAGATTGTGAGTTATAGATATTTTTATACTGACAAGTCTGAAATATTTTTATCATGACAAATCAAAAATATTTTATACCCTGACATGACAAAGATATTTTATCCTAATGAATCAAAGATATTTTCTACCTTGATAGGACATGGATTTCTTATCTTGATATGTAAGGCATTTTTTTTATTCTGACAAGACAATAATATCTTATCCTAATAAGTAAGAGACTTTTTACCTTGACAAGATAAATATATTTTACTAATATTCTAGGAGAGACCTTAAGAACTATATATAAAAAAAAAGATAATTTTCACTTAGGTTTAATTTTTTTCTCTCTATTTTACAATGATAAATCTATCCTAAAAAGCTATTTTCTCGCAAATATAATTGGTCTCTCTAAATCAACATTAATTTAATTGTTAGGGAGATCTCAAATAAAAAAAATATTTTACAAATAGCAAGCATGATGTACCAATCACTTCATAAGAAAAATTAAAATTACTAAAATAAAAAATTAACAATATTATCACGGTTCAGTTCTCAGCTTGACCTCCAAGTCCATAAAATAGAAATAGACTTCCTCAACCTCGCTAATAAACGTTTCATTCAAGACTATTTGCCAGGAGTTTTTATTTTAGTGACGTACAGCTTGCCTGTACTTGTTTTGCCTGGCTTCAGAATCATCAAGGCTTACCTTATTAATTTGTCTATCTTAAGAACAACATGGTGTATAAATATATTACGTAATCCACGTAGAGGGTCAATCATACACGAATACTTGATGCAACAATTTGATTATGAGGCTGTTTTTATGAATAATTGAGTGGCTATTTGGAATCATAATATTTTTTTAATTTTAAAAAAATTATTTTTTATATCAGTACATAAATATTAAAAAAATATTAATTTAAAATTAAAAATAATTTTTAATTTTTTAAAAAATACTTTTAAAACATTAAAAAAATATATTTTTAATTAGATATTAATCGGGCTCTTGAACTTAAGATGCTCCTGACCTCTGACCTCGAGACACTATGAACCTAATCTTAACCCAACACCTTACAGCCTTGCATGTGGTCGATCCTTGAAGTTCTAAACAGTGACGAAGACAAGAGGCTAGGGGGTTGGGAAATAGAACTTGATATTATTCTCCCTATAAAACCAGGAAAAATTAAATTTAGATTTAGTCAGACATCTCAGATTCGATGTCTACCTTAACCCTGTGTGATCTAGATTTAGTCCTAACCCTATGCCATGTCTTAAGACCTAAGCATGCCACATCACATCCAAGCCCTACCACCAAGCACCCTAGCACAGGTTTCACCTCATATCCCGGGTGCCTCAAACCGAAACCCGAGTATCATCCGTTATTGTTTGGTTTTGCAATTCAAAAGTATTTTTGAAAAAATTTAAATTTAAATTTATTTTATTTTTTTATTTGCTTTAAATTAATGTGCTGATATCAAAATTAATTTTTTAAAAATAAAAAAATATTATTTAAATATATTTTTAAATAAAAAACACTTTAAAACATAACCAACTCTAATCAATCATGGACTATAGACGGGTGCCTTAGACGAGGACACCAGTCCTGATCCAAACATCAGGTGCCCTAGCTTAAATCCTAGATGTCCTAGAGTAGATCCCATACCAAATCCTAATTGAAATCATTTTAATATAATTTTAATTAAAAAATATTTTTGAAAAAACTCTTCATCGCAACATCAAACACCTACATTATCTAAACTCTAAATTGATCTCGGACAACTAATAGATCTGTCCTCATTAATGACATTTCTGGATTAAAAGGAAGCCAGCTCAAATTGATATTCATTTTCGAGAGAGGGACAATCCCTTCTGCAACAATTTCCTTTTTCTTTTTTCGAAGAACTTTGCAAAAACTAACGAGGGACAAAGCAAGAAGACAGGCATGAAAGGCCAGACTAGTTTAAGACTTGGCCCAGCAAAAGAAATTAAATGAAGAAGGCCTAACCCTCAAACCCCAAGGCCAAATGTTTGACAGATTGATCTTATCATCTGCATTAATTCAAAGCTCATAATGTTCACCAAGAAAAAAACCATGAAATTCACCAGCAATCAGCTTGCCCGGAATGAATGCTTGAAAAGGGCATGTTCATGGCGGATTGCACTGAGCTGTCAGCAAAACCAGAACAATCATGGGAACATGAATTAAATCCATCCATCACAGCACGTAACTTCAAATCGAGTTAGAAGCCAAGTGGCTGTGTACTTGGTGTTGTATACTGCAAGTGGAGCACTTAAACAAATTCTGCAAAAAAAATAATCATGACACACTTTAATGATGGACTTACTTAAATTTGGGTAGAACACGTGTGAATTATCTCTTGATTTTTTTGGTTCAGATTTTCAGATTTATATTTTTTTGCTATATATACTATGTTGATATAAAGTCCTATTCTTAAAATTATTCAAAACAAACTAACTTAAAAATATTCACTATATTAAAAATATATATATATATGTTTTTCTATTGAATAAAAAAAAGTTTAAGCATTAAAACTAGTTTAGTTTTTCTTTTTTCAAAACATTATGGCAACCATGAGTTTCTCTTATTTTTAATTAAAAATAAATTAAAATATTATTTTTTATATCAGCAAATTAAAATTATAAAAAATTATTTAAAAAATATTAATTTAATATATTTTCAAACAAAAAGCATTGAAGTTACCACAATGTTAAATTATCATTTATTATGTTTGGTAATATTTTATAAAATGTTTTTATAAAAATATTTTTTAATTAAAAATATATCAAAAAATATATATTTTTAAATTTTTTATATTAACACATAAAAAAACATAAAGCATATCAATTTGATATTTTTTATATAAAAAAATTAAGAACACTCTAAAAATAGATTAAAACACATAAACAAACACTCCCTATGAATCTGTCTACTTCAAAGGCACAAATTATCATGGCTGATCTGAAATCAAATTTGCATTGTGTATGCTTTATGTTATTTTCAAGTCATCCAATCAATCAATAAAAAGATATTCAAAGTCACAAGAATTGAATTAAAAACTCAGGAATTAGGGCAGAAAACCACAGGTATGCCTATGGCGTCTTCCTCGTTTGCCTGTGGCATGTTCATGTCAACATGGACCAGGTCTGAGTCAGACTAGCACTGAGTTTTGATGACCATCAACGTGCATGGCTCGGATTGGACGAATTCATTGTAGGAAGAGTGCACTGAATTTAACAATTAATCCATTTAATCAATGGACACTGTCCTTTTTGTGTGAAGATATTAATGCTAAATAAATAATAATTAAGTTACTATCATAATCATGCTGCTTTCGTCCTCCTCATGATACCGTAGAATACTATTTTCCTTAAAAGATGATAAAAAAAAAAAAAAATTGTTATGATTGGAATAGCTGACTGATGGTCCAAAACCAAGATTTTCCATGGGATAATCAATGTCCCTTTTCAATTATAATGCTTACTTTTCATGAATTTTGATTCCTTGTTAGATTTGAAAAATATCCTAGATTGTTTTGTGGGGGCTAATAATGTAATTTGCTTTTTTATCGGACGCCGCTCCGCTTCGGCTGAATAAAATCCTAGATAAAATTATAAATAAAATATTTTATTATTATTTTTATGTAAAAGTAAGGTTTTAAATAATTTTCATTTTCTACTTGAAATCTTTTGTTAAATGAAAACAATCTTCATTTTATAAAACATATAATTGATAAATACACTTAAATTATTCTTGTAGTTTTTTGTTAAATGAAGAGACTTGAATCATTATCCAAGTGACCTTTTGAGCTCTGCCGGTTCTGATAATATATGATACTACTTAATATATGATTATATATTTAATTTTGATAAGATTTTTTTATTTAATCATTGATACTAATGATATAATTTACAGATAATTATCTTTTTATTTATAAAATGCTTTTACATGTCAAGCAAGATAAATAAAAGGCTTTTATAAACAAATTACATAACTAACTCTTCTCTCATTTATAATGATATATTCAAGCCATTTTTTAGATATTAAACCTGATTATAAAAATTATCATTATTTATATCAAAACTAAAAAAAAAAATTGAAATTTTATTCCTCACAATTTAATAATTTGAAATCTTTTAACCTTTTGCTCATCATTATGCATGAAAGAGGAAGAGATTGCTTCTTTTTCAGTGGAGCGGTTTTCAAAGGGCAAACTTTCCGAATTTCAACAAAGGCAATTGGAGCCTATGGAGCGGCAATTGTCCAAAGCAGAATGATCTTTGAGTGATAATCATGAGCAAGTATTTACCCTTTTTAAATTTTCTATCCAATTCCATCACAAAGCCTTTGAACATGATAGTTCATGAATAGGCATTAGGTATTCAAATCTAATGAAGATTTTGAAATTCCAATTTTTTAATTAGCATTATTCAACAATTAATAATTAACTCTTTTAAGAAATAACTAAACTTTTAATCAGATCGACAAGATACCCATTATGTACCGATGAAATAAGTGTTTATTTTTGTGTTATAATTTATTTTTTAGAATGTTTTTTAAATTGATTTTCACTTGAAAAAACATTAACTTGATTTTTTATGTGTTTTTGGATAATTTTATAAAAAATAAAAAATATAATTTTAAAATTTTTTCAAACACACTTTTTAAACTTAGCCTGATAAATATAATTGATGTTCAAACTGATTTTTCAATTGAAAAAATAAGATATTTTTTTAAATGTATATAATGAGAGTGTAAAATCAAATATAATCAATTATTTCCCCTCTGTTCATTAAATTTAGCAATATATTAATAATCTCCATCCTTCTTCCACCTACCATGCTTATAAAAAGTTTAGACGTTGCCTGAATTCCATTATTATTAATCAAGTTAACTTCATTCAGTTTAGAGGTTTTAAATTCAAATTTAATTATTGATTTTTTTTAAATGAGACACTCCTAAAAATTCTTATATATATATATATATATGTAAAACATCAAATTAATATTTTTTCTAAAAAAATAATCCATAAAACAGAATTGTTAAATGTGTGGCTAATCTATTTATATACTTATTTTATTTTATGTTAAAAGCTCGATAATAAAGGATTTCCTCTAGTTAACATACTTCTATATGGATCAAGTATTGTCTTTTTTATCAAATACTAAGCTCAAGATCAAAAAAACAAATCTCTTAGATGTACTCCGATTTATAATAGATAAAGATTTAAAAAATAACTTCTTTGACAGAAACACATGGGATAAAATGGGTTTTTATTGGTGTCAAACTGTGATTGGTACCGTAAGATACCAAAAGTGGATCTGGACACACCTTAAAAACAGCTAAGTAAGTGGATGCATAAAGTGTGCCACGTTTCGTCTTCTCTTTGTTGCCAAACTTAAAAACGGACATCATCATCTCTTCTCTGTCTCTGTCTGTATCTCCCTTTGTCTCTCCAGAGTTGCTGTTTTTAAAGACAGAAACAAGGTTCAGCATTCATTATTCATTCTGTTGATTCTAAAAGACCATTCCTTTTTGCATCTCAGATTCGGATTCTCCTCTTTTTGAACCATCCCAGATTAGTACTTGGATCCTATCCATTATGAAATAAAATAAACTCTTGTTTTTCTATTAAAAAGATTTAAAGTTTCTTTATTATTTTCATTTTTTTTGGTTGTTAAGCTCTTTTATTGTTATTATTTGATTTCTCAGCTCCATTAGTAATGGAGTATAATGATTTAGAGGTAAGATTTTTTTTCTGGGATTGGTTTGTGTTTATTTTGGATTAAAATCAATGAAAATTAATGCAAAGAGTCAAGATTTTGATGATTTTTCATCTGGGGTATTTTAATTCTATTTGATAATCATGTACCTCAAAAGGGTCATGTTAGAATTATTGAATATTTATTATTTGGATTTGATTTTTTAAGTTTCGAGGGTGTTTTTTGGTAGTTTTGATAATGTTATTGGACTTCTGCAGATGTTTTGTTGATCAGCAAGAGATCTGGCATTGAAGGCCAGAGTTCGGGTGTATTTAGATGTTATGCAACAGCTGCATAAGGAGTGTGATTGTACAAGCAGGAAGTTTTCGCAAAACAAGGTTGCAATTAGGCAACATTGGGAGGAGTTTGAATGCAAGCCGCAGCATAAATTATAAGTGGAATAGACAGGTTTTTTTAAGGAGTAGAATAACTATGATGGTTGATTCTGATTCTACTGATACAAGGGGACCTACTGTTGATCTTTTGAAGGAGAAAGAAGATGATGGTGGATTTGTTAGTGGATGGTGGAAAAGGTTGGTTCTTGGTTCTGTTATTTGTTATTGTGTCTGTTTCTGGTGTATGTTCTAGGAAATACCTGTTACAAGGATAATCTAGGCTTGTTTTGCTTTAGCTAATGCAATTATGAAAAGGATTGATTGGTTAGCTGTTAACCATTGTTAAAGAATTGACTTGCAATAGTATTATGAGACTTTGATTTTCAGTGCTTCTGCATTTGAGTGTGTCTATTTTAAGAATTTTTTCCTCTTCCCAAGACACATTGAATTTCCACTGTAATAATTTGCTCGAATTCCTTATAATTGGAAGGTTTCCCAGAGCAATACGTCTCTTCCTTGCAAGTTTGAAATTACCATTTCTGGTATTAGCAGTCTAATGCGATTTGCCAACCTTAATTTGGCTTCTTATGTTATTGGCAGTGAAGACGGGGAATTGAGCTGTGGATATTCAAGTTTCAGGGGAAAGAGAGTTACCATGGAGGATTTCTATGATGTCAAAAGCACCACGATTGATGGGCGAAGAGTCTGCATGTTTGGAATATTTGATGGTTATATTCTCTCATTATTCTTCCGTTTATTGAAGTTGTCGAACTATTTTTGTTTTGCATGAATGCCTATGTTTGACCCAGTTAGAAAGTGCCAATACCTTGTGAATGGAAGAGTACACGCGTTGCATGAGAGTTAGGTTATCAACTATTTATGTATCTCCATGTTTCTGACAATTATTTTCATGGTAATCACCATCTGTTCAAGGGATGTCTAAACACATGGTGTTGGACATGGCTGTTGTCTTTAATGGCTTCCACCTAGGAAATTACACTATCAAACAATAGACCAATTCTTTGTAACCTAAGCTGCCACTTGGTTTCAGTTAAGATAGGATCATTCAAGAGAAGAAAATTTGTAGGCTATATCTCTTGTTATCGTGACCACCAGTCAGGTTCCTGTTGGTCATGTATCTCACATAATTCTCAATAAACCAGTTCTCATCAGATTCAAGTTTTGGATAGTATGCTGTCACTAGCAATTGTGCTTTTTAAGACTGCAGAGTTTTTCCTTCTCTCTCCTTGTAATAGTTATATGATGTACTATTACAGGTCATGGTGGTTCTCGTGCTGCTGAGTATTTGAAGGAGCACCTGTTTGAGAATCTACTGAAGCATCCACAATTTATGGCAGACACCAAATTAGCTATAAGTACGTCCAAGTTCTCTTATGCCCATTATTATGAACTGCATAACATCAGCAAATATTCTTTTATTGGTTCCTGGTAGCATCCTCAAGCAGGGTCCCATGTAGTTGCTTGGTTCTTTTACATCTCTGTCAAGGACAAAGCTGGGACCAATATAATGAATCCAAGTCTGTCATTTGCTGTCTATTCAGTTCGTGTTAAATGGTGTGAAATAGGTTTGTTATGGTTTTGTAAAATAACCTTGTTAAGTATGCAGGCCAATCATATCAGCAGACTGATGTAGACTTTTTGGACTCTGAAAAGGATACCTACCGTGATGATGGTTCTACTGCTTCAACAGCAGTGCTAGTTGGTGATCATCTTTATGTTGCCAATGTTGGAGATTCACGGACTGTGATTTCAAAGGGTGGAAAAGGTATTAGTGATGCTATGAGTTACATTTTTCACTCAACTGTTGGTAATTGTTTTCTAGACAAGAATTTTAATGAATTTCGTGATTATTTTCTCTTTGGGTTACTTGAATGATTTTTTTATTTTCTCTTTTTTCAATGGACAGCGATTCCTCTCTCCGAGGATCATAAACCTAACAGAAGTGATGAGCGGAAGAGAATCGAAAGTGCTGGAGGTGTTGTAATGTGGGCAGGTAAATCTGTTTACTGGCTGTGATAAATGTTTTCAGGCATTCTCATTTCATCTGATCTGCAAGTGGCAGTCAATCATCCAATGGGTTCTACGTCTTGTGTAGGAATTTTGAAATATTACTTCCTTTTAGATTGTCAAGAAAAATTGTCATTCAAAAGGATGAAAGCCTTGGGACACCAGGGAACATCTAATTGGTTTAAATCTTCATGTGAATTGTGGTATATGTCCAAAGGATTGGTGCTGGTATTCTCCACACAAGTCTTTCTCTTTGGTGCAACACCATGCACCGTTCCAAGCTTTGAGCATAGTAAGTAAAGCAGTATTTGAGATGAAAAGTCCTACCCAAAACCCTAGTTTCCTGATCCGCTGCCTCACTTTATGCTACTCATCCCAGACTGACTGTGATGCTGTTTGTCCATGGGTGGTGGAACCCACTGTTACTGAACATCTCCAACTATTGACTATCTCAGTCCACCTTTGTAACCCGTAGCCATGATTTTTGCTGCCCTTAGAGGTATCAGATAAATATATACTGTAGCTAAGAGAGTTGTCAGGAAATTTGGGACGGCGGGAGCTTCATTTATTTCTTCTCCTGGGTGCATTAAATGTCAATAAGTTTGAGACAGTTCCTAAAAACTGAAATCATACTGCTTTGACTGTCTTGTCAGGCACTTGGAGAGTAGGAGGTGTATTGGCCATGTCCCGTGCTTTTGGTAACCGCATGTTGAAGCAATTTGTTGTTGCAGAACCTGATATCCAGGTATTCTATGAAAATATCTCTCCCATTTTCTGAATGTAGTCTTATATGATTTTGATTTCTTAGAAATGATTTTGATTATGTGATAAATTTTCTGCCTTTTGGTTTCAAGCATTTATACTAGCAAGTAACATGTTCAAGGAAGGCTTCATTTTCGAGTCAGGGTATTAAGATGATTGAATTTTTTTATTTTTTCTTCTTCTTTCATCATAGGAATTATCCCGGGAGAGCAAATTACCTTCCTCAGTTGACTGTAAACTTTTAAAAAGAGTGTATTAGTGTTTGATACGAAGTTATATTTATGCTGCAACAGCAGGTGAAAACTGGGTCTATTATTGTTTCAACTTTTGATCTTGGTGGTTTTTCTTGAGCACCAGAACTGAACTGTAATATCAACATGAGATGCCAGCTAATTAAGATTGTAATTCCACGGTGTTGTATCAAAGATGCGGGATTTAATTGTTATCTTCACTAAAACATGGAAGTGGGGTAAGGGAAAACTTTTAATGTTGTATACAGACCTAAAAAATAAAGAATTTTCCTTTCAGGGTCCTCTTTCCCTTCAGTGCTGCTGTGTAATGTTTCGAACAGGTTAATGAACTTCTGCTTATAAAAGCCTTCTTGGTGTCTATCAAAATAGAATTCAGTCTAGGATTTCTTCCATTTTCCTGGATCAAACTGTATGAACTTCTTCCAATTGAAGTTTATTCAAAATTACTCAGCAACTTGTTTGTATTCTTTTCGCTCTTTCAGGAGCAGAAAATAGATCAAGAATTTGAATTGCTTGTGCTCGCAAGTGATGGACTATGGGATGTGGTACCAAATGAGGTAATTATGCTAACCCTCTCTCTCTCTCTCTCTCACACACACACACTGATACATAAAAGCGTGTAAGCATGAATACATGTCTTTGTTCACTTTTGATGTGAGATTATAATGGATTATGCGAGTTGACCATTTACATTTGGCCCACTGCTTAGGCTAGTAGACATTTTGGTTATCATAGTAATAATTGATTGCTCTTTACAATGCATTGAATTAAACATCTGACTGGTGATATGGAATGTTCGCTTGAGGTTTCTTTTCCTTGCCTGAATCATGTGTAGGATGCTGTTTCCATTGCCAGAACAGAAGAAGAACCTGAGACAGCAGCTAGGAAATTAACCGAGGCTGCTCTTACCCGCGGCAGTGCTGATAACATAACATGCATTGTAGTGAGATTCCACCATGACAAGATCGATCCATCCAATTCCCAGCAGGATTAGACAGTGCCACGTATTCTGCATGTATAGATTCATTGATGTTGTAGGCAATGTATTATTGATATCTATGCATGCATATAGCTGAATTTGCATATGAAGGATCCAATTTGTTTATCCATTTTTTTAAAAAATAAATTTCTCCATTTGCCCACCTTGAGAACATGGACTTGTGTCCTGTTGTAGTCCAAAGTAGTTCATATTTTTGTCTATCAGCTGTTTCAATATGAAATGATCATAAACAAAAGTTGATCTTAAGCATGTTTAATTAAGCCGATTCAGCGGTCTTTTTTGTTTTTTTGCACTTTTGATACTGATTGAACAAGTAAATTATAGTTGAGAATTCAAATCTAAATCGATTTGATTCGACCAACAAAGCTCAATCACCGCATAGATTTTTCTGTTCTAAGATACAGAAATAAAGCAGGGTAATGCATAACCGAGCTAGCCTTCTCCAGCCTTGAATCAAATTCAGGTTTCAAACTTAACCTGACGCAAAATTGTCTCATCAACGGACTGAAAGTTTAAATATTGCAAGGACCTTGCCTTGAGACTCCTTCCCTGACTGCGAGTCTGAGGAATACTGATCAACTGACACGATAAAGAACCCCACATTTCATTAAAATCTTTTATGGGAAACAGAATGTCTTCGAACATAAAGGAAGAACTGGCTATTTACCACTGGTAAAGGTACACCCGAGTCTGAAGACGACTCCACAAATGTATCAGCAGCCGATTTCCTGTTCAAAATATGGAAGAACATGAATTGTGCAACTGAAAACTAGGAAAAAAAGAGAGGTATATTTATGAGATTATGCAGAGGAGATAGTGCAGGTCGAAGCTATGCAGTGCAGTTGTCATAATGCAGCTTGTCTTGCCTGTGTTTTACTTATCACGGGCTGCCATGTAACAGACTTTCAAGGAATTGCTCCAGAGATTAAAAAAAAAAAAAGGGCTAAAACAAAGGTTCCTGTACGTATAGTTGTAGTCGAACTTGCCAAAAGAAAAAATTCCTATACTATTTCCGATAAATAACTTCCTATGCTACAAGAAGCAATTTCCTATTCTGTTTTGGGAATCTTGTAGCCAAACTTCCTGAACTGTTAACCTAGCAATTAAGGGAAAAAACAATTTCCTGTATAGACTACTGAATATTCAATATAAATATAGGCCATACTTTTTTCAAAACTCGTACATTGAAGTCGAGTTCTTGCTGTGAAGCTCCTGGCTAGCTGCTGGTAATTGTTTTTGACTAATCTTTTTTTCATGTTTATTAGAATCCATTAAGTTAAATCATTGTGTGATTGTTGGCCTTGCATGCAGGTCCAGTACTTGAAGCTAGAAGGTTGATTTGAAGAAGCAAGATGAATGATTACATTCCTGCAGGGTTGGTCGTAGGAGCTATCGTTTTAATCATTCTGGCTTTTTTTGCCTGGTCACTTGTTGCTGGCTGTAAGGGGAGGCAACAAGCAGAAGCAGCTTGACAGCAAGCATGGGGAACCTTCCTGCCATCATAACCATCTTTAATTAGTGCCTCCTGATGTAGTTAAAAAAGTTATTAGTTTAAGTATTCAATTTAAAAATAAAGAGCATACCCCTGTTCATCTATTTTATTTTTATTTTTATCTTTGGTTAAATTAATTAGTGCTACTATAATTTAATTTTTTTGTGTCAGTTATTTCCAAGAACTCTCCAACTCAAGGTTCTACTAGTGATTCCTTGAAGGTTGCCCGTCCTATTAATTATTGCTAAATCACGTTTAACTTACACAAGATAAAAGAGAAGGAATTAACTATCCAAAAGTCAGTCAATCTCGACTAGTTACTGAGGAATAGGACAACGCTTCTTAATCTAAAAGAACAGGAAAAAAAAAACTCTTGAAATGATTCAACACAACCAGGTTGATTTGTCTGCTTTAAGATCCATGAACCATTCTGCTCTACTGTGAGAAATGAAATGGGCAAGGACACAACAACAGCCTCAATGAGTTTCTGGTTTCAAATTACAAACAAGATAATCAGCGAAGTTTTTCTAATCTAAACTGCACTAATCTATTCCAACAATCTAAAGGAAAGGACCTTGCCTTAAGATTCCTTTTCTGATTGCGAGCATGAGGAAAAGAAGTTGAAATAGTGATCAACTGACACAATAAATAACACCTTTCATTAAATCTCGGTGGAAAACAGAAAGTCTAAGAACATAAAGGGAAGAACTGACAATTTACCATTGATACTTGGCTCTGGAGAAGATTCCATCAATTAACACAGTTCATATTTCCTATTCGAAATATGAAAAAACATGAATCGTGCAGTGAAGTTATCTTTATGACGTCGTGCAGTGAAGGTGTTGTTTGATGTAAGTTATTTTGTGTTTTTCTCAATTAAAAGGGATTTGCAATTTAAGATTAGGGTTTTAACTTTTAAGTAAACTAGTTTGAACTCTGGACTAATTCAGTTCTTAATCTACTAACATAATTTCATATTACTTAGTTATACGAGAATTAATATAATTAAATTAACTTCCACATAAATAGTAAAATAGTAATTTAATTGAAAAGGTAATTAAATAATTAAAACAACTTAAATATAAAGTAATTTCAATAACTTAAAAAATAAATTTTTACATTCATAGAATGATTTATATTCTAATTATATTCATGAATTGGAATTTCTGGATAATGAAACATCCTTTCAATATTATCAGTTTATAAAATTAAAACTACAAACCTGATTACAAAGAAAATTACAAACCTACTTGATTATTACCTACAGAATTACTCCCTACAAGCTATTGCTATTAGTTATTAGCTTTCAATTACATGTTTACTTAATAAACAGGTTTTGAAAATCCTATAAACTTGATTGAAGTGCAATGTAGTTGTTGTCTTTGACTTGTGTTCCTTTTTTATTGTCTTGTCCCGTCCTTTTAAATAAGAAAATTTAAGATAAGTTTTAATAATTACCTATTAATTTTATTCAAGATAACTTTTAATAATTATCCACTCACTCTATGTAAAGTAACTACCAACTCATTTCTTGTTTAAAGAATCTTGTACTGTGTAGATTTTTTATACCTTTCATTCACCTTCCACATTCAGTCTGGATTTTATGAAGTCTGGTTTTGACATCCTTGGTTAATTTTAGTGTATAACATGTATCGTTACAGGTTATGCAGTGAAGGTAAATGCAGTTAATTATTAATCAAAACTCATGCATCGAAGTCGATTTCTTGCTGTGGAGCTCCTGGCTCCTGGTAATTGTTTTTGACTAACCTTTTTTGCAAGTTAATTAGAATCAAATTAAATTAATCTTCGCGTGGTTGTTGGCCTTGCATGCAGGTACAGTAATTGTCGTTAGAAGGTTGGTTTGAAGAAGCCAGATGAATGATTACATTACTGCAAGGTTAAGTCGTAGGAGCTATCGTTTTAATCATTCTGGCTTTCTTTATCTTGTCACTTTTTGCTGGCTGTAAGGGGAGGCAGCGAGCAGAAGCAGAAGCAGCTTGACTGCAAGCATGGAGCAAAAAACTCGAATGAGAGTCAGGGGACACGTTGCAGGTGAAGATGATACGGTTAGTTACAGAGTTATTTTTTGAGGGAAAGCAGCTAGTCCACTATTAGCTTAACTTTATTAGTAAAGTTGAGAATGACCTTTTGCAATTTATCCCAAAGAACAATTATCTTAGACAATCCTGAGCTTGAACATGTTACCTTGAAGCATTAGATGCTTTGAATCGACATAAAGCAAAGATAATCAGTGAAGTTCTGTTAGCTTGAACTGAAACTATCATGTACAATATATATATAGAGGGAGAGAGCTTACTTTTTCATTCGTGGATTAATTCCTAGGGACTACGAAGCTCAATGTCCTTTTTGTGATAGCGAACTTGAGACTTCAGATCACCTCCTTCTTCGGTGTCCAGTTTTGTGGAAAATGTAGACCCGCTTCCTTTTGTGGTGGGATGTCTATAGTTGCTTTCCTAAACCGGTAGATGATCATCAGATTCTGCAATGGCATTCGTTGGTTAATGGTAAGATGCAGAAAAAACATGGAATATTCTCTCTTATGGGATAGCGTGGGGTATATGGTTAGCTCGGAATAACCTAATCTTCAATTCAAAACAACCAAACTGGGACACGGTTTTTGACTTGATTCTTCACAAATTGGCCATGTTATTGAAATCAAGTGTCAAGAATTTTAGTTACACAGGCAACGACCTGGATGCAAAAGTGCACGTGTTGGTAGGAGAAATCACTGGTGGTGATGGTTTTGAAACACTAAAAAAAAAATAAAAACAAAATGTTTTATTTTATTGAAAAACAAGTTTCGATAAAATTGCAAACTCTCATCATTTCTTTCTCTCTTTTATTCCCCACACTCAATAACATAAACTTATAAAAAAATTAACTCTGCCCATGTACCCGTTTCAGAAGAGAAAATCTCCAATTCAAGCATATTTGACGAACCATCTTGATTCGGGATTCTCACTACTGTGTAACTACAATCATCTTGGAAAATAATTCTAGCATCCATTGCATGGCTGAAACTAGCTGGCTTCGGTGGCGTTGGCAGAATGACATGTTGTTTGGTGAGTTGGTGAGTGGATTGCACACATTTTAAGTTGAGGGGTACGCATTCCTGCAACACAACACCAAACCTTTGCTTGACGCTATAATATGTAGAGAAAGTAATGAATCTTCTGTCTAGATAGGAAGAAACGAAAGCAAAAACACTGAAGAGGACAGCTCGGAGAATCCTACAGGATTGAAAGAAGTAGGAAACCGAATCACTGTATCCGGTGGTATCATTTGTTTAAGAAAATAAGGAAACAGAAGGATCCGTAGCTGATGAGACCGAGATAGAACTGAATCACTGTTGATTCGGGTGACATAATATCGAGCGAAGAAAGGATCAGAAATCAGAGAAAGCCAGCGCTTGGAGACAGTTTTGAAGAGGAAGATGGATTTCAAGGGAAGCCTGATGAGGATTTCAGTTAAAAGACTGTCTGGAATATCAGAATCATACCAGAAGAATTTGATTTCGTTTAAGAATATTGGATTTAGTTTAAGATTTGGACACAATTTCTACCCATAACAAGAAAAAAAATGGTATTAATCATGTAATATTTTTTATTTTATTTAATTTATCATGCAGAAGGTATTTATTTATTTATTGGGTTATTTGTTGGAAGAAAGGATATGTGC
>Ga0325411_1003399_pt1 | contig 17943 bp, 9 predicted proteins | sample PopdelMetagenome_13_FD_206181 | JGI IMG/M metagenome (GOLD analysis project Ga0325411, IMG submission 206181) | Populus deltoides microbial communities from Bellville, Georgia, United States - Xylem-PdIQD-R4 | ecosystem: Host-associated > Plants > Phyllosphere > Stem > Wood/Secondary xylem...
GGCTTGGAAGTCATGATCTTCCCTAAGGTTGTACATACCTCCACTAGATGTATGAGGTTGGGTTTTACTTGGTGCCTCATAAGTTCCTGTAGTGGCCTAATTTTACGCATTTTCAGCTAGCAAGTCTGGGTACTCCATTGCTTCATTAGGGTCTTTATCCTCACAAGTTCCATTGCATATCAATTCAACCATTTGCCTATCTCTAGGAGTTAACCCTTCATAAAAATGTGAAACCAATCTCCATGTTTCAAAACCATGATGAGGGCAAGTATTAAGCAAGTCTAGATATCTATCCCAACATTGGTAATGTAAATCTCGAGATAATCAAGACTGGATTAAATTAAAGAAAATAAACTAAACTAAAAAAAATAGGGGCAAAACGAATACATTTAAAGAATATAGGGTCTAAATGCAAATAAGAATAATTATAGAGCATAAATACTACTCTTCTTACCAAAAACAGATCTGCAACTATCATGAAGAAAGAAGAGAGGGAATTTTGGTATCTATTTTTACTTATCAAGAGAGAAACACCAAATTTCAAGAACCCGTCCAAGATTTTGGGTTATAGGTAAAAATAAACATTGGTAGGCAAGGGATTAACAAGAAAAAAATTGAACAGGAAGAGAAGAGGGGAGTGTCGACTGTCATTAGAAAGAAAAGGAGGGATCGAGACCTTGATTCGTATCGGGTAAGATATTCTAAACATGGTCTTATGAGTTGTTTTAAAGTCGATTATGAATTGATGCCTGGATGTTAAATTATAGATTTGAGTTCTATAACTCCAGATATAGTTAAAAATCTAAGGAGAGGTCAGATAGTAACAGTTCAAAAACGGACAGCAACAGTTGGATAGTAACAGTCCAAGTGTTTGTTGATGAGCAATTTTGACTATCTTAGAGGTAGAACTGGGTTCTCCTCAAAACATAGAACTTGTAGCCTCATGTCTTATCTTTCCAACAAAAAACATTTTGCTTAAATCGGAGTTCTATAACTCCAGATATAGTTAAAAATCCGAGGAGATGTCAGACATTAACAATTCAAAAACAGACAGTAACAGTTGGACAGTAACAGTCCAAGTGTTTGTTGATGAGCGATTTTGACTATCTTAGAGGCAGAACTGGGTTCTCCTCAAAACATAGAACTTGTAGCCTCATGTCTTATCTTTCCAATGACATAAATTTCGTTTGAATTGGAGTTCTATAACTCCAGATATAATTAAAAATCTGAGGAGAGGTCAGATAGTAACAGTTCAAAAATGGGCAGTAACAGTCCAAGTGTTTGTTGATGAGTGATTTTGACTATCTTAAAGGCAGAACTGGGTTCTCCTAAAACATAGAACTTGTAGCCTCATGTCTTATATTTCCAACGACATAAATTTTGCTTAAGTTGGATCTATAACTCCAGATATAGTTAAAAATCTAAGGAGAGGTCAGATAGTAACAGTTCAAAAACGAACAGTAACAGTCCAAGTGTTTGTTGATGAGCGATTTTAACTATCTTAGAGGTAGAACTGGGTTCTCCTCAAAATATGGAACTTGTATCCTCATGTCTTATCTTTCCAACGACATAAATTTCGCTTGAATCAGAGTTCTATAACTCTAGATGTAGTTAAAAAATCTGAGGAGAGGTCAAACAGTAACAGTTCAAAAACGTACAGTAACAGTTGGACAGTGACAGTCCAAATATAAAGAAAGGAATGATAACTAGGATTGGACAAAGAATGACAATAATAATGAGTGAAATGAGAAAAACATAAAGTACTAAGAAATGACTGAAAGAAAGACTTATTGGTTGTTGATATGGTTATTATGAAACATATCCTTGAGTGAGGAAAATTTATGAGATAAATCTGTGATTTGCAGGAGGGACCACAAGCGTGGTGCAACAGCAGCAGCAGGGGAGCACGAGTAGAGTTTCTATTGCAGGTAGGTGAATCACACCTTTACCTTCTACGTAAATTCCATGTTTTTAATATATATTACTGATGTGAAATATGAATTACCGAATGTATGTGTACTCAAGGGGAAAGGTTGTTGTGTGAATTGCTAAGTGATGAAATTATCACTGACAAATGAAATATGATAACTGTGATTTGAGGCGTAAACTAGCATACATTTAGTGTATGTTAAGATCCCCTGAATAGGTCGTGCAACCCATTTCCCGCATGCCCTTCACCCATTGAACCAGGGTGACTACTCTTTCTGCTCGAGGAGTGGAATTAGATGCACCTGCGGCCATCCCTGTTGCCAATTGCTCCAAAAATATAGGGTTCGAATATGGATTCGGGGTGACCGTCAGTGCCACTGGTAGTGGCTTGTCTTTTAGTCCTTGGCCATTCGCTGCTTCAGGTATTAACACTTTTGCCCGATGAGAGGCAGGGTCATCCTAATGCCCCCATGATTCTCCCCTCTCTAAATGGGCTGACACTACAAGTTGGTGGGAGGCTGTGTCTATTAGTGAATCCCTTTCATTTTCATTCCCATATAGTGAGTCATACTCTCTCCACTGCACAGGGGACGGGTCTACTCTTGCTTTCTATCGTCTATGAGCCATCCTGCAACATGTTTCCAAAATCACATCATTATTTCAATCCTTGAAACTTCAACCAGAGGTTCCGATACCAATTGTAACAGCCTCGTTTGTTAAATAAGTTTATCCATTTAACTTCCACGTAAAGGGTAAATGGAGCATAATTTTTTATTATTTATTTTTACATTGAGATCACCAAACTTTCTAAAGAAATTTCAGCAGAGTCTCCCTTATACCTGGAGGTCCCAAGTTATCGATAATTTACCCTGCACATATTTATAATCACATCTCACCCATAAACACATCCATAATTAGTCCAATTCAACCATTTAATTCATTCGACAATATACTCGTGAAAAAACTTCATACTCAATCTCCATCTCATATCACATGCATAAATTAGTAATTAAGAGAACCATCCAAGCGCTGAAATTTCATATATAAACACAACACAGTTTAACATTCTAAACATAAACTAGTACATTATAATATTCCAAACATATATTGGTACATTTAATATTCCAAACATAAAATAATACAAGGAGTATACTATTATATTCATGTTACATGTTTACTGCATAACAACATTACATGAATAATCCCTAATTTCCTAACTTATACAAAAAGAGATCAAATAACCTAAATTCTACTCCTAACGTGAATGGGAGGGACCTGCAAAACATAAATTTTTCATATAATTAAAAAAATACAAACAATTTTACGGAAGAAAAATTATACAACACATCTATTTACTTAAGTCATATGCAATTCTATACACCACAACTAACCCCTTTTAAGGATTAGCAAATATGTTTCCTTTACCTATGTCCCTTTTGTTGTTTTGTAATCTAAACTCTGATCGAAGGTATCCACCCTGCCACTTCTCCCCACACTAGGAAAACTACTGTCGACACTAATGACCCCCATTAGTGTCTTTAATTGCCCGTCCTAGGGTCAACTAATCAAATTCATAAAAATGCCAACACTAACACGATCTTTGGTGTCATTAACTATTTTCGGGCTGAAATAGTTAATCAGTGTTTCATGTTACCTTGGGAGGTCCTTGGGTATGCCGATGTCAATGATTCTTGACATCATTAGCTTTCACCTCAGAAAGTTAATCAAGTCCCATAAATTTTATCGATATCGACAGCACCGCCGATATCATTAACTATTCTAAACCTGAATAGTTAATCAGGTTCTATATTCCTCATCCCACGTATCGGTCATGTCAATGTTAGCCAACTTGGCTAACATCATTAGTCTCCCGTATCTGAGACAGGCTAATCAAATTCGAGGAACAGTCATTCCTAAAGTTCATTTTTATTGTTCATTTCCTCCAAAAAGGCCCATAAATTAAATCTAGTTCTCCATTTCCATTTTCTCATCATTTAACCTTTCCTTTTCCCCTTTTCTTTTCCTCATCAATAAGCACCAAAATTTATAATTTAACAATTAGTTAAAATAATTATTAACTAGAGGAGATATAAGTACCGAGTACCTACCTGCTGTAGACGCTCAACTTGCGTTCCCCTGTTGTTGCTGCAATCCTACCGCGGTTCCTCCTGAAACCACAAACATCCATCATTATTCCATATTAGTCCACATATCACAACACAACAGCAACAATGGCAATAATATTCATTTCTCTTTTACCATTCTTTTCTTTCTCACCTACATTCCTCATTATTATCCTTTAACATTTTCAGCTTAATAGTAGCCCAGGTGGACATCATGAATTTAATTTTGATCACAGTTTATTCTATTTTTAAGATCAAGACACGATGTTACACACTTTATGTAAACCCCAGAAAAAATCAAGGCTGGATTAAATTAAAGAAAATAAACTAAGCTAAAAGTTGTGGGGTGAAATTATAAGAAAATAAAATAGGTATAATTTAATTATAAGAAGAAAAAAAGATGTGGGGGAAAAATAATACACTTAAAGAAAATAGGGCCTAAATGCAAATAAGAATAATTATAGAGCATAAATACTCCTCTTCTCACCAAAAATTTACAACAACCATAAGGAAAGAAAAGAGGGAGTTTTTGTATTCATTTTTGCCAATGAAGAGAGAAACACCAAAATTTCAAAAACACATCCAAGATTAAGGGTTATAGGTAGAATAAACACTTGTGGGCAAGGGATTAACAAGAAAATCTAAACAAAAAGAGAAGAGGGAAGGGACGGCTGTCATTAGGAAGAAAAGGAGGGAGTTGAAGATCGAAACCTTAACTCGTACCGGGTAAGGTGTTCTAAACATGGTCTTATGAGTCGTTTCAAAGTTGATTATCAATTGACGCCTGGATGTTGAATTATAGATTAGGATTCTTAGACTTGAATTGAGAAAAAAGTATTACTTGTTAAAATTAAATAACTTCATGTGTTGTGTGTAAATTAAAAGGTTGACGAATCTGGACATTTGCATCTCTTGACTTTCAGATAGATTTCGGGTAGGAGGATGAAGGAATTAGGATTAGGTTCCTTCATAGAAATTGTAGTTTTGGAAGTTGACTAACTAAGAAAATTGGTCTTGCTCAATTTGAAGTTATAGAACTCTAACTATAGGTCACCAACCGAGACTGGGTCATGACAAACCTTGTAGGGTAGTAGGTCTGGTTTGTTGATAAGCAATTTTGACTGTCTTAGGGCACAACTAGGCTCTCCTTCCTTCAAAGAACTTGTAGCCTCGTGTCTTAGCTTTCTGACGAGACTAATCTCGCTTGAAATGAAGTTCTATAACTCTAGATATAGTTAAAAATATGAAGAGAGGTCGGACAGTAATAGTTTAATGTTAAGACAGTAAATGTTGGACAATAACAGTCCAATGTTCATTGATGAGCAATTTTGATTGTCTTGAGGGCACAACTAGGTTCTCCTTCCTTCAGAGAACTTGTAGTTTCATGTCTTAACTTTCCAACGAGACCAATCTCGCTTGAAACGGAGTTCTATACTCTAGATATGGTTAAAATTCTAAAGAGAGGTCGGACAGTAAAAGTTCGATGTCAAGACAGTAATAGTTGGATAGTAACAGTCCAATGTTTATTGATGAGCAATTTTGACTTTCTTGGGGCACAACTAGGTTCTCCTTCCTTCATAGAACTTGTAGCCTCGTGTCTTAGCTTTCCAACGAGATCAATCTCGCTTGAAACAGAGTTCTATAACTCTAGATATAGTTAAAAATCTGAAAAGAGGTCGGATAGTAACAGTTCGATGTCAAAACAGTAACAGTTGGACAGTAACAGTCCAATGTTTGTTCATGAGAAATTTTGACTATCTTGGGGGCAAAACTAGGTTCTCCTTCCTTTAAAAACTTGTAGCCTCGTGTCTTAGCTTTCAAACAAGACCAATTTCGCTTGAAGCAGAGTTCTATAACTCTAGATATAGTTAAAACTCTAAAGAAAGATCGGACAGTAATAGTCCAATGTCTAGATAGTAACAGTTGGACAGTAACAATCCAATGTCTAGACAGTAATAGTTGGACAGTAACAGTTCAAATATAAAGAAAAGAATGATAACTATGGTTGGACAAAGAACAACAGTATTAATGGGTGTAATGAGAAAAACATAAAATATAAAGAAATGACTGAAAGAAAGACTTATTGGCTGTTGATATGATTATTATAAAACATATCCTTGAGTGAGGAAAATTTATGAGATAAACTTATGATTTGCAGGAGGGATCACAGGCGTGGTGCAACACCAGCAGCAGGGGAGCACGAGGAGAGATTCTATTGCAGGTAGGTGAATCGCACCTATACTTTCTAATTAAATTTCATGATTTAATATGTTACCGATATGAAATGTGAATTACCGAATGTTGAATATTAGGTGAAAGGAGGAAAGTTTGCGTAATGATGTTGATATTTTGGATAATATTCTGAATGTATGTGTATTCAAGGTGAAAGGTTGTTGTGTGAATTGTCAAGTGATGAAATTATCGCTGACAAAGGAAATATGAGAAGTGTGATTTGGGGCGTGAACTAGCATACATTTAGTGTATGTTTGGATCCCGGGTAAGGGGATCACCATGTATTGGCTAGCATATATTTAGTGTGTGTTAGGATCCCGAGTAAGGGATCAACCATGTATTGGCTAACATTTAGTGTATGTTAGGATCCCGGGTAAGGGGATCAACCATGTATTGGCTAGCATACATTTAGTGTATGTTAGGATCCCAGATAAGGGGATTACCATGTATTGGCTAGCATACATTTAATGTATGTTAGGATCCTGGGTAAGGGGATCGCCTTGCATCGAATCCTACGGGGTGATGATGATGATACCAGTGAAATTGGTATTGGTAATGTGTTAAGCAGAAATAATCATGATTGATCTTATAAAATCAAGAATGGAGGTTGATAATGAAAGAGGAAACGGTTTTTAGTAGTTGAACAAAAAAGAGATTCTAATGAAAACCAGAAGGGAGAAGTGAATAAAATATGAATGCATGTTGCCCTTTTTAAATTGTTAGATATTTGTGTTGTTATATTTATTGTGATATTCATGTTTTCAATAATATATTTTTTGTTTCAGGACCATCGCATGCATGACAGGATTAGATCCTAGCTTATGTTCACTTCTTGTAATTTAGGTTCTAGGAAGTATACCCTTGTATTTTTGTAAACATGGAAATGTTTGTATAACTTAATTTGTATAATTAATGTTTAAACTTGATTAAATGAACTTAACTCTGTCGTTCATATAATCATGTTTCATGTATGCGTATTTATATTTTTATTCATCCATAATGATATATGTTATATAATGTATATCATAGGGTTGATATGTATGATTCATGGTGTTCATATTAAGTCTACCGATATTTCGACGGAGTCTTCCCTATACCAGAAGGTCCCAAGTTATTGACATTTAACCTGTTTACACTTCTAATAACCCGCATCTCCTAACCCAATCCCGACCCAATCATCCTAGGTCTCAATCCCACAAACATCATCATACATAGCAACCCTATATTTATGATATACATTATATAACAAATATCATTATGGATGGATAAAAATATAAATACGCATACATGAAACATGATTATATGAACGACAGAGTTAAGTTCATATATATATATAGATTAATTACTCTGTTTTTTTGTTGACATGAGATTGTTGTTTTTATCCCGAAACAGGGGATGTTACATTTGGTATCAGAGCCTAGGTTGCTATTCCGGGGATAGGAATAATTATATAATTTTGAAATGTGTTTCAGGATGGTGAGAACAAGGCAAAGAGCCAGGACTGATCCATTTCCAGTTTGGGAAAGTGATCAGAGTTTTTGTACCTGCAACATCAGTGTACTCTGAAAGAGGCGAGTGAGTGAGACTTCGAGATGATTCATTGTCCCATCAGGCAGATGTATCAATGCCTGAGGCATCAGACAGACATGGGGGAGATAATATACCCCCACCAGTGACACCGGTAGCTAGGTCAAACACATTTTCGGATCCTGCTTTTATGGAACATGTAGTGAGAGTTGTAGCAGCAGAATGGCAGCGAGAGCTTCTAGTACAGCTCCTAAATCAGGGGGAGTAGTCACCATAATGTAGTGGGTGAAGGGTATGAGATAGATGGGTTGTATAACTTACCGTGGCAAAAAGAATGCTGAGGTTGCTGGGCATTAGCTGAGGAAAGTGGAAAGAGTTATAAATCAGATGCAGGTGCCAAAGGAGCTACGGGTGGATTGCGTGACTCAGGTATTGATTGAAAGTGCTCACTCTTGGTGGGAGACCATTAGAGAAAGGAGATCAAGGGAGGTATTGAGATGGAGGGACTTTTGTGAAGAGTTTAAAGAGAGGTAATATTCTTGGGAGCATAGGAGGGAGAAAGAACAGGAGTTTTGGGATTTGAGGCAGGGAGATTTGACAGTTCTAGAGTATGAGAGGAGATTTCAAGACTTAGTAGCTTTTGCTCCCACTTACCTTCCTACAGGGTTGGAGAGGTTCCGTGATGGACTGAGGCAGGAACTGAGGATGATATTGATAGCCATGCAGTTTCAGTCTGTGCGGGAATTGCTACAGGCTACTCAGGGTATGGAGAGGGTAATAAGGGATACCCCGAAGCCAGTGGTCGAGCAGAGTCAAGCAACTGGAGCTGAGAGGAGAGATTTTGAGTTTTTGACTAGAAGACCTCCTCTTCCAAAGAAAGGGAAGAGCAGGCAATCATCAGGACAATTCTAAAAAAGAGGTGGGAGTTTCACCCCAGGAGGTAGCTCGGAAGGATCTAGACAGGTCAGTGGAACAGGATCTTGAGGAGGACAGGCTAGACAGGGAGTCAAAACTACTGGAGGGTCTATAGAGCAAAAGGGACCAGTATATCCATTCTGTTAGAGATGTAAGCAGCGACACCCTGGAGATTGCTCTACGATGCTGGGGAGATGTTATATTTGTAGAGGAGAGGGGCATCGATGGGGAGAGTGCCCGCATGTAGGCAGAGGCTGTTACTATTATGGGGACTTGAGTCACATGAAGAAGGATTGTCCTCGTAGAACTACTGAGGGAGCCCATGGTCAGAGGATTGAGGTCCAGAGACAGCAACAATCAGTTACAGTCAATTGTTCTATCAGGCCTACCTAGTCAGGGACGAGTGCTACTCGTGGGAGGCCCAGAAATCAGGAGGGAAGGACTCAGGGTCGGGTATATCACATGACCTACGAGGACGTGGGAGTTGTACCTGATGTGGTGGCAGGTACTTTACAATTAGATACAATGCAAGTTTATGCTTTAATTAATCCTGGAGCTAGTCATTCCTTTGTATCTTATAGAATTGTGAATAACTTGCATATGTTATCTAGCAACTTGGGTGTAGGAGTGACGGTTGTACACCTCTAGAAGAAAATATACATATTGATGATATTTATAAAGGGGTAAAACTATATATTGGAGGGTTAGAATTGAGGGTAGATCTTATGCTTAGAGTTATATGATTTTGACTTGATTCTAGGCATGGATTGGTTAAGTAAACATACGGCACAAGTAGATTGTTTCACCAAGACGGTGACAATCCAAGGAATAGGTGATAAAAGAGTAGTGTTTAAAGGGGAAAGAAAAGTAATTCCAAGTTGTGTAATCTCAGTCTTGGTGGCTAGAAAGTTACTAAGGAAGGGTTGTTCTTCTTGGTTAACCCATGTAAGAGAACTGCAAAAAGGTAGCATAGATTTGGCTAGTATTCCTGTTGTAAGGGAGTTTCAAGATGTATTCCTAGAAGAGTTGCCTGGATTACCTCCAGTTAGAGAAATTAAAGTTTCCATAGAAACTATTCCATGAATTTCTCTTATACCCCAGTCTCCTTATAGAATGGCACCTATGGAATTGGTTAAACTAAAGGTCCAGCTTCAGGAATTATTAGATAAAGGCTTCATCCAGCCTAGTAACTTGCCCTAGGGAGCTCCGATATTGTTTGTAAGGAAGAAGGATGGCACACTTCGTTTGTGTATTGATTATCATCAATTGAATAAAGTCACGGTGAAGAACAAGTACCCACTCCCACAAATAGATGATTTGTTTGATTAGTTGAAGGGTGCTAGGGTTTTCTCTAAGATAGATTTGAGATCTGGATACCACCAGTTGAGAATTAAGGAACAAGACATATAAAATACTACATTCTGAACCCATTATGGGCATTATGAGTTTTTGGTGATGCCTTTCGGGTTAACCAATGCTCCGACCATGTTTATGGACTTGATGAATCGGGTGTTTCGACCTTACTTGGACCAATATATGGTGGTATTTATTGATGATATCTTGGTGTATTCAAACTCTTACTTGGAGCATGAACAACATCTAAAGGTTGTGCTACAGACTTTAAGGGAGAATCAATTATATGCAAAGCTGGATAAGTGTGAGTTCTGGCTCAAAGAAGTAGTATTTTTGGGCCATGTAATATCTGCAGAAGGAATATTTGTGGATCCAATGAAGGTTGAGGTCGTGTTAAAATGCAAAAGGTTTACCAACGCGATAGAAATCCAGAGTTTCTTGGGTCTTGCTAGGTATTATTGGAGGTTTATTGAGAGGTTCTCCACCATAGCATCACCTTTAACTAAGCTGACCCGCAAGGAAGTCAGGTTTGTTTGGTCGGAAGAGTGTGAAGCAAGCTTTCAAGAACTAAAGGAGAGGCTCACTTCTGCTCATGTGCTGGCCCTTCCATCAAGGACAGAAGGGTTTGTGGTATATAGTGATGCCTCAAAAAGGGGTCTGGGATGTGTATTGATGCAACACAAGCGTGTGATTGCTTACGCATCAAGACAGCTAAAGTCGCATGAGGTGAATTACTCAGTTCATGACCTAGAACTTGTAGCGGTGGTATTTGCCTTAAGAGTATGGAGACATTATTTGTATGGGTCACAAGTTCATATTTTTACAGACCATAAAAGTTTGAAGTATTTGATGTCATAGAAGGAGTTGAACATCCGACAAAGAAAATGGGTAGAGTTAATAAAAGATTATGCTTATGTGATTGAATACCATCCTGATAAGGCTAATGTAGTAGCCAATGCCTTGAGTAGGAAGGGAAAAATAGTGATGAATGATATGGCGATTAAGGAATAGGGAAGTATAATGGAAATGAAGAAAATGGGTTTGTGCCTAAGTGTAGGGCCCTATGGATCACTGTTAGCTCAGTTAAAGATCTGATCTGTTCTTCGAGACAAGGTCTTGGTGGCTCAACAGGCAGATGGGAAAGTAAAAGAGATCAAGGAGAGGGTAAACAAGGGTATAGAAACATCATTTCAAATGTTATCTGATGGGCTAATAGTTATGGGTAGGCGAATTTATTTGCCTAAGGATAAGACTTTGAAAGATGAAGTATTAAGAGAAGCTCATGAATCTCGATTTGCTACTCATCCTGGGAGTACAAAGATGTATAGGGATTTAAGGGAATACTACTGGTGGCCAAATATGAAGAGGGAAATAGCAGAATTTATGTCAAACTGTGGGATCTGTCAACAAGTAAAGATAGAACACTAGAAACCTGCAGGGGAATTACAAACATTATCAATTCCAAAATGGAAATGGGAGGATATTTCTATGGATTTTGTGACGGGATTACCCAGGGGAAAAAAGGGAATGATGCCATATGGGTGGTCGTGGATCGACTAACAAAATCTGCTTTGTTTTTTCCTATGAAGATGACTAATTCAGTGGATAAGCTGGTAAAATTGTATGTAGATGAAGTAATCAGACTTCATGGGGTACTAGTTTCAATTATATCGGATCGGGATCCAAGGTTCACATCGAGATTGTGGCCTAGCTTACAACAGGCAATGGGGACAAGGTTGAATCTAAGCACGACATTTCATCTTCAGACGGATGGTCAATCTAAAGTGACCATCAAACTCTAGAGGATCTCTAGGGAATTGGAAGGATCTCCTGCAATTGGTGGAGTTTACTTATAATAACAGTCATCAAACTATTATTGGTATGGCTCCATATGAAGCATTGTATGGGAGGAAATGTCGTACCCCGATTTGTTGAGAGGAAGTAAGAGAAAGGAAGCTTTTAGGACCTAAAATGGTGCAACTGACAACTAACAAGGTAAGGGTGATCGGAAAAAGGATGAAGGAAGCCCAAGATAGACAAAAAAGTTATGCAGATAGCCAAAGAAGGCCTTTGGAATTCCAAGTGGCGGATAAGGTATTTTTAAAGGTGGCACCTTGGAAATGCATCATTTGATTTGGAGTAAAAGGGAAATTAGCCCCGAGATATATTGGGCCTTTTAAGATTAAGGAAAGAATCGGGCCAGTTGCCTGTTGATTAGAGTTACCTGTATATTTGGATAAGATTCACAATGTGTTCCATGTGTCATTGCCGCGAAAGGCCAAGATATACCCCCCACGGGTATTGCCACAAGTTCCTATGAAGATTAAAGGGGATCTAACCATAGAAGCTAATCCCGTCAAGATCTTGGATCGAGATGAGAAGGTGTTGAGGAATAAGAGAGTTCCATTGGTGAGAGTATTGTGGAGAAGCTCTCGAATAGAGGAAGAAACATGGGAAAGAGAATCTGAGATGAAGGAGAAGTTTTCGCACTTATTCTCTGACATAAGTACATAACTTGAATTTCGAGGATGAAATTTTTATTAAGAGGGGAGAATGTAAACCCCGGGAAAAATCAAGGCTGGATTAAATTAAAGAAAATAAACTAAGCTAAAAGTTGTGGGGTGAAATTATAAGAAAATAAAAGAGGTATAATTTAATTATAAGAAGAAAAAAAGATGTAGGGGAAAAATAATACATTTAAAGAAAATGGGGCCTAAATGCAAATAAGAATAATTATAGAGCATAAATACTTCTCTTCTCACCAAAAATTTGCAGCAACCGTAAGGAAAGAAAAGAGGGAGTTTTTGTATTCATTTTTGCAAATAAAGAGAGAAACACTAAAATTTCAAGAACTCATCCAAGATTAAGGGTTATAAGTAGAATAAACACTTGTGGTAAAGGGATTAACAAGAAAATTTAAACAAGAAGAGGGGAGGATCGGCTGTCATTAGAAAGAAAAGGAGGGAGTTGAAGATCGAAACCTTGACTCCTACCGGGTAAGGTGTTCTAAACATGGTCTTATGAGTCGTTTCAAAGTTGATTATGAATTGATGCCTGGATGTTGAATTATAGATTAGGATTCTTAGACTTGAATGGAGGAAAAAGTAATAGTTGCTAAAATTAAATAACTTCATGTGTTGTGTGTAAATTAAAAGGTTGATGAATCTGGACATTTGCATCTCTTGACTTTCAGATAGATTTCGGGTAGGAGGATGAAGGAATTAGGATCAGGTTCCTCATAGAAATTGTAGTTTTGGATGTTGACTAACTAAGAAAATTAGTCTTGCTTAATTTGGAGTTATAGAACTCCAGTTATGGGTCACCAACCGAGATTGAGTCATGACAGACCATGTTTATAGAACTCCAGTTATGGGTCACCAACCGAGATTGAGTCATGACAGACCATGTAGGGCAGTAGGTCTAGTTTGTTGATTAGCACTTTTGATTGTCTTGGAGGTAGAACTAGGTTCTCCTTCTTTCAAAGAACTTGTAGCCTCATGTCTTAGATTTCCAACAAGACCAATCTCGCTTGAAACGGAGTTCTATAACTCTAAATATAGTTAAAAATATAAAGCGAGGTCGGACAGTAACAGTTCGATGTCAAGACAGTAACAATTGGACAGTAACAGTCAAATGTTTGTTGATGAGAAATTTTGACTATCTTGAGGGGCAGAACTAGGTTCTCCTTCCTTCAAATAACTTGTAGCCTCGTGTCTTAGCTTTCCAACGAGACCAATCTCACTTGAAACAGAGTTCCATAACTCTAGATATAGTTAAAAATTTGAAAAGAGGTTGGATATTAACAGTTCGATGTCAAGACAATAGCAGTCCAATTCATTGATGAGCAAATTTGATTGTCTTAGGGGCAGAACTGGGTTCTCCTTCATTCAGAGAACTTGTAGCCTCATGTCTTAGCTTTCCAACGAGACCAATCTCACTTGAAACATAGTTCTATAACTCTAGATATAGTTAAAAATATGAGAAGAGGTCAGACAGTAACAGTCCAATGTCTAAACAGTAACAGTCCAGTGTCTAAACAGTAACAGTCTAATGTCTAGACAGTAACAGTTGGACAGTAACAATCCAATGTCTAGACAGTAACAGTTGGACAGTAATCGTTCGAGATTTAAACAGTAACAGTTCAAATATAAAGAAAAGAATGAAAAAAAAACTTATTGGTTGTTGATATGGTTATTATAAAACATATCCTTGAGTGAGAAAAATTTATTAGATAAACCTGTGATTTGCAGGAGGGGCCACAGGCGTAGTGTAAGAGTAGCAACAGGGGAGCACAAGTAGAGCTTCCATTGGAGGTACGTGAATCGCACCTATGTTATCTAGTTAAATTTCATGATTTAATATGTTACCGATATAAAATATGAATTACCGAATGTTGAATATTAGGTGAAAGGAGGAAAGTTTGCGTAATGATGTTGATATTTTGGATAATATTCTAAATGTATGTGTATTAAAGGTGAAAGGTTGTTGTGTGAATTGTCAAGTGATGAAACTATCGCTGACAAAGAAAATATGAGAAGTGTGATTTGGGGCGTGAACTAACATACATTTAGTGTATGTTTGGATCCCAGGTAAAGGGATCACCATGTATTGGCTAGCATACATTTAGTGTATGTTAGGATCCCGGATAAGGGAATCACTATGTATTGGCTAGCATACATACATTTAGTGTATGTTAGGATCCTGGGTAAGGGGATCAACCATGTATTGGCTAACATATATTTAATGTATGTTAAGATCCCGAGTAAGGGGATCACCATGGGCTAGCATACATTTATGTATATTAGGATCCCGATTAAGGGGATCACCATGTATTGGTTAGCATACATTTAATGTATGTTAGGATCCCGGGTAAGGGGATCACCTTGCATCGACTCCTCCAGGTGATGATGATGATGATACCAGTGAAATTGGTATTGGTAATGTGTTAAGCAGAAATAATCATGATTGATCTTATAAAATCAAGAATGGAGGTTGATAATGAGAGGGGAAACGATTTTTAGTAGTTGAACAAGAAAGAGATTCTAATGAAAACTAGCAGGGAGAAGTGAACAAAATATGAATAAATGTTGCCCTTTTTAAATTGTTAAATATTTGTGTTGTTATATTTACTGTGATATTCATGTTTTCAATAATATATATTTTGTTTCAGGACCATCGCATACACGACAGGATTAGATCCTAGCTTATGTTTATTTCTTGTAATCTAGGTTTTAGGGAGTATACCCTTGTATTTTTGTAAACATGGAAATGTTTGTATAACTTATTTTGTATAATTAATGTTTAAACTTGATTAAATGAACTTAACTCTACCGTTCATATAATCATGTTTCATGTATGCGTATTTATATTTTTATCCATCCATAATGATATTTGTTATATAATGTGTATCATAAATATATGGTTGATATGTATGATGATGTTTGTGGGATTGAGACCCATGATGATTGGGTCGGGATTGGGTTAGGAGATACAAGTTATTAGAAGTGTAAACAGGTGAAATGTGGATGACTTGGGATCTTCTGCTATAGGGGAGACTCCGTCGAAATTTTGGTAGACTTATATTACTCTGTATTTCGGTTGACATGAGATTGTTGTTTTTATCCCGAAACGAGAGATGTTACACTTTACAAAGGGTAAGAAAACAAATTCTACCTTTAATATGGCTAAATTTCACCGTTTTATCGACTTAGCCGAATCTGCCAACAGGGGTAACAGCTTAACCTCCCCTCAGATTTTTATTTGTATTTGGAGTTTTAAAACTCTAAATTAGACAGGGTTGGATTCGTTGGAAAGCTAACACTCCCAGCTACAACTCTTATGAGAGATTGTCCCTAAATTTTGTTTTTCTAGGGCCCGAATCTCCTCTAGAAAGGAGGTGATGAATCTGACAAGATTCGTTAATGATTTTCAATTAAGCTTTCCATTATCCCTAATTTATGCATCATGAACACACAACATACTAGAGTTTTTTTTTTTCTTCTCTCCCTCATTTGGCTCTTGGTTGAATTTGGCTTGAGGGAGCAAAAGGTTCCCTTCCTCTTTTTAGACACTCATCCATAACATTTCATCATTGTTTACCCCATGACAATATGTTTCGATGTTCTTATGGAACAACAAGGAAAAATCAGAATTTCTCCCCTTCCTTTCTAACCCACCTTGGTCAGCCACTCTTGCTCATTTGTCTATGGGTTTTGTTTTAATCTTCTTTGTATAATTTTATCCTTTTAGACAACTTATGCAACTCTCATCCACTTAATTTCATTCATTTCTGCATTCCCCCAATTTTTTTACTCAAGAACCCCAATTTTTCAACTTCAAATTACTACACAATTCTTAATTGAATTTAAATTGGCTTTCACAATTTGCTTAGAACTACCTACTTGAGGAAAATTTAGGTTTAATTTCTAGTTTGATTAAGGTTTCTCAACTCCTTTTTCTTCACCTATAACCGACCTTCCCTTCTCCCTCTTTTCTTCATAAATTCTTCACTTTTCTTCTTGTAAATCCTCTGCCCAAGTGTGTTTTCTCAACTTAATGTAGGTATACTAACTTAGGTGTTTTATCCTAGGCTTGATGAAGGAAAATCTAAAATTTTCTTCCCTTCTTGATGTTGTCCAGCTGGCCATGGGAGAGAGAAGGAATGGGGTATTTATAGTCTCATTTCTTCTTAATTTCGTTTTGGCCCCATCTTTCTCCTTTTTTTTCAATCAAGCCCCTTTTTGTTTCTCTAAAACTATTAAATTTTATCACCATAATTATTATCATTATTATTTTTTGTAGTTACACTATTTTTGTATTATAAAAATTTAAATTATTATAAACCCCCCTCTCTTTTTTTTTGTATAATTTGTTCTCGGGTTTCACAGGCGAGGATTCATTAATGTTTCAGAATCCTTTTTTTATAAGAATTTATTATTCATCCTAACTACACAAGGAAAGAAGGGTTATGGTATTTAATGAAAAATTTATTATTTTTATTATTTTCTTTCATATTTGGGCTTAATTAATACTTTATTTTTCAGCTAGGATCCAAGGTTTGTTTGGATCAGGCTATAGGCTTTTTAGTTTAGGGTTTTTGGGTCAGTTTTGTATGTGGATCAGTTCAGCCAACTAGGGTAGATCCATTAGGGTTAATTTTTAAGAACTATTTAAACACATGTAACCAGAATTTCGGGGAGCGATTGATAAATATTACTTCTGAATTTTTCAGTTTTAACGTGTGAGAGTGATTATTGCATTCTTCAGTTCTTGAACGAATTGAATCTGACATATCGAAGATTAACTGGCTTTGTGGCGTCATTCTACTTCATTTCAATAGTGTTAATGCCTTGGAGCAGGTTTTCATTGTGTCATACTCCTATCAGACCTATTTTGGGTTTCCGAGATCAGATCTCAATCTTGATTGTGGGTTACGTGATCACAAAGTTTGCATCAACTCCTCATGTCTTACCTTCACTCTTGGCCAGATTTGGATTTTTTGGGTAATGCCTGAGTGGTCTACTTTTTTTTAGTGTTGGTTGAAAGTTTGTTTGTGTTTGGATGGGTGGCTTAATGGGTTATAGTAGTGCTTTGGGTTTTAGCCGAATCTGATGGTCTTCTATCCCCTTGTTCCTCACCTTGATTTTCTCTCCCTAAAGTCTCATGCTCACCTTTTAGCTTTATTTGATCATCATACACCTGTTTGGGTGAAAAAGGTATAAGAGTGATGATTTTACCATCTTTTACAATGATATGCCTATTTTTAACCCCATCATGAATTGCTTTGCTATCATATTGTCATGGTCTCCCCAATAAGATGTAACTTGCTTGCATTGATACCACATCGCACAGAACTTTATCAACA
>Ga0325411_1003402_pt1 | contig 17938 bp, 5 predicted proteins | sample PopdelMetagenome_13_FD_206181 | JGI IMG/M metagenome (GOLD analysis project Ga0325411, IMG submission 206181) | Populus deltoides microbial communities from Bellville, Georgia, United States - Xylem-PdIQD-R4 | ecosystem: Host-associated > Plants > Phyllosphere > Stem > Wood/Secondary xylem...
ACAAGGTATTATACATATTATGGGTAATTTAAAAAACTTATTTTATAATATTTAAGGTTTTATATGATGCATAAATAATCGCGTAATAAAGCTTGACATTAGTCTCTCTCCTTTATCCTGGTATTTTTTAAAGATTTTTTTTGTTATAAGACAATGTTGGTGCCTTCACAAAAAGGTAACATCCCTTTTTATTTTTTATTTTTTTTTCACTTTCACCTTATGTAATTGATGATGTCTCAAAAATCCGAGTAGCCTGAGAATAGGTTTTCCAAGTTGGATAATCAATTAATCAATTGGTTTTAATAATCTCCTTCATTCTTCTTAGCTAAAGTAGTTGATAGGTTATACTTGGTCCTTGATAGAACAAAGCTGCTCATGGCTACTAGTACTTGCAAAAGGTTCCTTTTGGTAGAGGTGAGGACTCTTCAATGCTTAAATAAATATCTTTTTAGATAGAGAATATACAAGTATATTATAGAAAGATGCTTTGAAAAATATCAAAGTAGTAGAGAGTTGAAGATTGTGAACCTTTTTTTTTCATGAAGCTCTCATAGTATATTTATAGTCCAGAAAAGAAGGGCATGCAGGGTAATTACCTTGATAACATTGAATGAGAAGTAAATATTTCTTACCTGATAAGAATATGGTGGGTCCATTAAGGAATTTTATACAGTTAAAAAGTTGTAAGGATATTTAGAGTTTAAGACGTCAAATGTAGTTAAGCCTATAATGGCTGAATTCTTCTCCGAGGTTAAACTTAAGAGAGGTTGGTCACTCCCCTATACATGTCAAGAGAGGATTGTTATTTCTCTACACATGCCGTAGGAGGATGGTAATTATCTTGGACTTGGCTCCAAGTCCAAATGTTTTGGGTTTGGCATGTGTGTCATACCCAAGCTATCTTTGATTTGGCACACTATCAAGTCCAAACACATTAGACTTCGCTAACTGCCAAGTCCAAGCATATTGCATATCGTATGCATGTTAGACCCATGCTACCTTGGACTTGGCGCACTGCCAAGTCCAAGCATATTGGGTAAGGCATGTGTGCCAGACCCATGCCACTTTGAACTTGACGCACTGCCACATCCAAGCACCTTGGACTTGGCTGACTACCATGTCCAAGCATATTGGGTCTGGCATGCATGCCAGACCCATAACACCTTGGACCTCGCGTACTGCCATGTCCACCTTGGTCTTGGCATACTGCCACGTCCAAGCATATTGGATCTGGTATGTGTGTCAGACTCGCGCCACCTTAGACTTGGCGCACTACCAAGTACAAGTGTATTGGGTCTGACATGCGTGCCAGACCCACGCTATCTTGAACTTGGCATAATGTCAAGTCCAAGTGTATTAAGAGGGTGCTTTGCAGTGTGGTAGCGGTTACTTTTCAAATAACCTTTTGTGCCGAAATGCATGCCAATGATGTTTTTTTATTTTTAAAAAATTATTTTTGACATCAGTACATCAAAACGATCCAAAACGTACAAACCATATTAAATTTTAGCAGAAAAAATTTAAATTTTTTGGGAACGCGACAGTCTAACACACGTGCGAGACCCATACCAACTTAAATGTGGCATATTATAAAGTTCAAGCATATTGGGTCTGGCATACATGCCAGACTAACGCTACCTTGGACTTGGCATTCTACCAAGTCCAAATGTCTTAGGTTTGGCATGCGTGCCACACTTATGCCACCTTGGACCTAGCGTATTAGACTTGGCTAACTGTCAAGTCCAAGTGTATTGGATCTAACATGCGAGTCATGCCCATATATTTACAAAAATTAAATAAAAACTTAATAAAATTGACTCATTAATAATAATCTTATATCGTAATAAGAATTCAACCATAAACTCAAAAATCTAATGCATACTGGATGACATACCTTTGAAATATTAAGATGATGATGTATTAGATGATATATTATAAAAATATATTTTGTCAATATCATGAAAAGATCTCTATAATCTTACTTGATAACAAAGAAAAGATTAAATGAGATTTAATAGAATAATATATAAAATATATTTTTTAATTCATTTGAGAATTTAGAAAAAAAAGGAGACTAGCTAACAAAATATTAGAAGGTGGAACAAGAAAAAAAAAGGAGACTAGCTAACAAAATATTAGAAGGTGGAACAAGAAAAAAAAATTGATTTGAAAAAAAGGGAACAAGAAAATTACTCGAGTTAAATTACCAAATAAACAACCCAATGGATGAGAATGGGATAAACCAATAGAAAGAAAAACAAAAAAAAAATCCAAAGCTCAATTCCTTGCCCACCCAATATTGAAAGACTAAATTGAAAAAAAAATTAAAAAATTAAAAAAACAACTCGAGTCAACCCAAATTGGCCTACCAATCCCAGGATCTAGATTGTGAGATCAAGATAACTCCATGAAAATAGATTTAAAAAAAATTACAAAACCTAATTTCCAACCATCTTAATGTTGAAGAATAAAATAAAAAAAATCAATTAATAAAAAGGACCTAATAAAACCCTGACAACCCTGATTGAGCCCACTAACCCTCGCGACTTGGTTTATATGAACAAGATAGAATAATAGATGGAAAAAAACTATGAAATTCAATTCCTAAATTAACCTAATAGCAAATGACAAAACTAGAAAAAACAACTCAATTAAAAAAAATAACAAAAAAAACCCAAGCTAACTCTGGGTAACTTATTGAACCCGCAATACAGGTCATAAGATCAAGACAAAACCCTATAAAGAAAATAAAAAAAATTATAAAATCCAATTCCAAATCAGCCTAATGTTGAAAAATAAAACTAAAAAAATTAATTTTAAAAAATAGACATAAAAAAGATTGACTAAAGTTAACCTGTGTTAAACTTCCAAACTCATGATCTAAGGCATGAGGCTAGGATTGCCCTAAAAAATCACTAAACTTAATTTCCAATAAACTCAATGTTGAAGGAAAAATTGAAAAACAATTCAAAAAAGAGCTCAAAACAAGACAAATGTCAATCAAAAGAATAAGGATCAAGTTTGATATAAAAATAAAATGACAAGACTCCTTGCAATTTTGGCTAAATCATCGTGAAATCCGAGAAGAAGATAAAGAAATGAGGGAGGATAAGAAAGAAAAGGTTGTTTAAGCCTCATCATCACTCGTCTATCAACACATGTCGCCTCCTATAAAAGACCTTGCCGAGCTGCTTTCTACATCACCAACGATAGTGGTGTTCTGACATAAGAGGAAACTGCAAGCTATGTCAAAGCAAGGCAACTTCCCTCACACACTGATGTGTGGGTTGCATATGCCTGCTAGTTTGACATTGTTTGTTCACTCTAGCCCTGCACACTTGTTTCATTTTCAAATGTGGTCCCTTAACCGCTAGTCTTGATTATTTTAGATAAATAAAATTTTATTTTATTTTGACAAACCAACCATTCACCGAGCGCCCAATTTTTTCTCTTGATATTATAAGATCCCATATCTAGAAAACTAAAAAGAAACAATTAAGTCTAATCCCAAATAAGAGAAAGGATTAAATGAGAAAACATTTGAGCGACAAAAAAAAAGCTGAACTTTTCCCTTGTATGTACAATCCAGTCCATAATTCTAGCAAGAAAAGGGCCCAAATGTTTTTCTAATGTTCAAATTCGGTCCCAAAAGCTTTGATTCTTTTAAATCAATACAATTTCATTTAACTTAAACAAACCAACCATCAATTGAACGATAAAATCTTTTCTCAATACCACGCAATTCGCTAACCTAGGAATCTAAAACAAACCACCAAGCTTAATCCCAAATAAACCCAAGGTCAAAGAATCAAATTGAAAAAAAAAAGGACCAAAGGAATAAAATAATAATATAAGAAAAGAAAAGAAAACTCAGTGGAACAATATTACAATTCACAATGTTTTCTCTCTTGAGAATAGTAAAAATGCCTTATCCTGTATTTTTTTTTTTGTAATTGTAACTGTAATTGGTCATCCAAGACTCATCAATGTTCTTTGTTTCAATACAAAACTAACTTTTGTTTTTTTTTCTTAAATTTCTTTATTGTTAACTCCAACTCGTTTTTACAAAATATCAATAAAAAAAAAGACTCACTTTTATCCAACCACTGGATTTAGTAAAATTGTTTTTTGTAAATGAATAAAAAAGACAATTAATGAGATAAAAACATCAATTTGATTTTTCAAAAATTTATGATTAAAAATTTTAACGACCTACAAGAATGACATGAATACTAGTTTTTATATATTTGAATTAAATATAACATAGTTTCTTGTTTATAAAATAAATTAATTAATCTTTCCATTATAAAAAGAATAATAATAAATAGGGAAGATAAAAAGATCAATGAAAAGAGTAATTTTTAAAATAAAATACTACTTAATTCTAGTAAGTATAATCAACACAAACACTAAAATGAACTGTAAAAGTATTTTAAATTTATAAATAGGTATAAAAACAAAAATAATTAAATATATAGTTTTTGAAACTACAAGCCCAATTAATTAAAGTTCCTTTTTTAACCAAAGGGTGAAATCAACAATGAATAACATTGTAACAACTAACTAACTATTAACTTACTATTATAAGAATTTGCTTTTTTCATTAAGCTCATTAGTTATTTGCAAATTATTTGGAAACAACTTTGTCTTTTATATTGTTTTTTTAAATTCAAATTACTAGATTAACCTTGGAAAGAAAAAAATCATCAGTTATTGTAAAAGGGTTTTTTTTTTGTCTTTTTAATCTGGTTAGCACAGTAAAATGATGGTACTGCCCTTAAAAAGCAAAAAAATGATAAGATGTCATTTAAGGCTTATTTTTTCTTTTAAATTTGTTTTTTTGTTATATTTATATTGATTTAGGAGCAATTTAGTCTTGTAATTAATATAAAATATTTAAAAAAGGTTGACATGTGTGTAGCATGCACAACGTGCCAGACACTCCACCTCCTTCGAGCAGCGTATGTAGAGTATACCAATGATAAACAAAGGGATTTTTGGTACGGTTGGATTCCTTTTGACGACCCCTCCATTACACAGTAGTTCATGTGCCATTCTGACCCCTAGTTTGAGGTCAATAGGCTTTTCGATCCTTTTGTATAATTTTTTTTGATGATTTTATCTTTAAATATTTGATTGGTTGGGGGTTGGGTTTTGCAATTTTTCTATGTATGGTGCTTCTAATTTAATAACTCGGATCACTGGTTTGAAAAGTTAACATGAATTGACATTGTTTATCCCTTTTTAATTGGCTAAAAAATTGAAATACATTGTTTTTTTTCCTTTCTGAAATTTTTTTTCCTAAGCTATCATGATCGTTTTTTTTTTAATTTTGATCTATTTATTATCGTTTCCTATTTTTTTATCATCTAATTAAAATAAAACCAACTTATTTGACTCAATCATGTTTATAACCAAAGTCATATATTTTTTTTCTTTTTTTAAAACTCGCTTGCAATACTTAAACATCATATTTTATGAAAACAAAATAATAGGACACCACGATGTAGTGCAAGCCCATATCTAGTAAGATACTCTAATTGGTGTGGGTATTTCACTATAGCAATCCATAATGAAATACCCAATTTGCCTTTCCATAACAAAACCACGAAACTTATTGTGGAGAATTCAATAATTTTGCTGGGGTCCATTTGTCATTGTCAAATTTAAAGGATAAAATTTAGTAAATTCATATTTAGATTGCACAACAAAATGGCTTTTCTACCCATAGATTCATAATTTTTTTAAAGCTTGTGTACAAGGGCATTTTTGTATTTGAATTTTTCTAAGAACAATAAAATAATTTAAATGCCCTTAAAATGGAATTTTCTTTAGCTTTCTTCAAGGTCTTTTTTGTATTTCCATTCTTGCTTTATTGTTACTATAAGGTTGGTTTAGGGGAAATTTTGTAATTTAATAAATATAAACATTATTAAAAAAACAAGTGATTGAGGCACGCATTGCACACATCAATGCGTGGGCCCCCTCACACCCTTCGAGCATCGTATAAAAGGTTCATCTATTAACCAAGCATCGCCTTCCACAACGACGTTTGAATCTTCATGGCATCCCCTTAGTGATGAGGCATTGTGTGTGGCTAATGATCATCCAATTTGGCACCAACGACTTTTTCTCCCCTTTCTTCTCTCTCTTCCTTGATTTTCACACATGTCCCTTCAAAAATTCAAAGCACCCCTTTACTTCAATTTGGTATTCCTTCGGATTTGGTCATGTTCTTTGGATTACTATTTGTTTTATTTAGAATAATTTATAAAATTAGATTTTATTTTTCAATTTCCCCCCTTTAATTTTTTCATCTTTCAAATTTGGTCCTTTTTTTTATTGATACATGTTTTAATTGAGATAATTTTTTAGATTGATTGTTTTACAATTTAATCCTTTTTGGGTTTTTTTTTCCTATCAAATTTGATTCTTATTATTTTTTATTGCTATTTTTTTCACATTGGTAATTTTTAATTTTTTTTTATTTCGTCCTTCAATATGAGCTTCTTGATTTAGCTCGAGTTTAGGATTTCATAAGTCGCGAGTTTTAGAGATGAACCCAAATTTAGAAGGTTCACATAGGTGTGCTTGGTTTTTTTAAGCTCATGTTTTGGACTTTAACAATTATTCAATTAGAGAATGGACTTTGTTATAGAATTTTTAAATTGATATTCTTTTTTGATTTCATCCTTCAACATTAGATTGGTTGATAATTTTTTTTTTAATTTCATCCTTCAAGGTTGAAAGTTTTTTTATATTGGGTTACATGATTTTCTTCAATTTCCTTTCTATTTGTTAATCTCAATCCCATCTTTTAGACTGCAGGTTTAGCGAGTTAGCCTGAGTTGATTCAGATTTTTTTTAGGATTTTTTTAAGTTTAATATTTGTTATGCTCCATTCGTCAGCGTTAAGTTGTTCTAGAATAGAGCTTCACAATATTTTCTAGCTTGTATTTTATTGAGTTATCTCATTTGCATGATCTAGGTCGCAGAGTTTGGTTAGCTTGCCCAGTTTGCCGATTATTTTTTATCCTTTTTTTAAATGATTTTTTTTCAATTTCATCCATCTACATTTGATTTGTTTGGAACTACTAGACTTGAACTTTTTTTAATTTGCTTTCTATTATCTTATCCCGATCTCATGACATAACTTGCATATTTGGCATGTTTACTTATGTTGGCTCAGGTCAGTTTTTTTTTTTTCATTTGATTGGTTAAAATCTTAGCTTCGTTGCCTTTTTCATTTGATTGGTTAAAAAATATTTATTTTTAGATAATATTTATTTTTCCCATTTGATTTTACTAAATAAAATGTATGTGTATCTATTTCTATTATCATTTGGTTAAAAAAAAAAATGATTTTAATAGACAGAGTTATTGAACACAATTATGTAAATGACTTATGTTGCTATATCAAATATCTTGATTTACATTTGTCTCTTAAATTTTCAAGTTATGTCTTTAGTTATCAATGTCATAACCCTATTTGGGTTTCCCCCAAAATTATCCTTTTCTTTAAATAAAAACAAAAACAATAAAAAAATAAAAACAATAAAAAAATGAAAAAAAAGAATGGCAACTTGGCAAGAACCGGTTGAGAAGGGTTTTAAACGCATGGAAGAACTAAACTGAGATTTTTAACAAAATCAAGAACCCAATTGTACCCAAGATTGAAAGACAATACATATTCAATGCTCAATTAAATGATTATCAAATGAATTTGCATAAAAATTAAGTTTGAAGACTTAATTAGATTTTTAATAGGCTAATTCGATTTAAATACACGCCTAATTCAAAGTTTAATTAAGTTTAAGAATTAATTTGGGTTAAATTGAAAGAATTGATAAAGTGCAAGGAATTAATTAGACTTTTAATAGATAAAATTGATTTTTTTGAGGAATTATTGATAAAAAAAAATTAAATTTGGAAGCCTAAATCGGGCTCAATTGAGAATATTAGATTTTTAAAGGATCAAATTTAATTTTTATAAAGTCAATTGGATGAAATCAGGGGTTAAAATGCAAGAAAATTAAAGTTTGGGGTCAATTAAGGTTTAAATTAAAGAAATTCAAGACTACGGATTTTTTTTGCAAAAAGTGTGCAAATTCAGGGACCCAATTCGATTAAGAATATAGGTGAAATAAAAGAAATTAGAAGTTTGAAGGTCAATTGAGGAAGAAATTGAAATATCCAAAATCAAGGACCAAGTTGAGAAACGTGATAAATTCAGAGGATCATTTAAAAACTTTACAGGGATAAAATTGAATTGATTTTTAAAACCAAAATCCAATTAATGACCTAAGTGAACAATTTGAAAGATTAAGGGTTGAAATTAAAAGATATTTATGATAATTAAGGTCAAAACACCAAAACATTATCGTTATATTTAAATGAAATCATGCGTGTTGGCTATGTTTTAACCAAAACGACCTCGTTTTGGTCAATGCCTAGTAAAAACAATATAATAAAGCTAGATAATATGTCGTTTGACATTGTTTATTGTCTTCTTCCTTTGCTCTTGAAAAAGTTGATTGAGAGACCTTTTTTCATATTCATTTAATGCATCACTCATGCCACAAATGAGAGAACAAACACACCCTTTGGTAGCCCTGAACTTGTACTACACCCTCAGTTTTATTCCCATCAATTTTCCACCTAAAGAATCGTTGAAAAGTCCACCTAAATGGGTTAACTCGATCAGCTTTAACAACCTCATATTGCCAGTACCAGACCGTTGTTTTCCAACCAAAGGTTGGGATCCTTTTTATGCGAATCAAGGGACAAGATTCATGCCTAGATGGGACCTCGTGTCCCTCTTTCATTGCCTATAAATAGGAGTGAAATTTATGAAGAAATAAGGAAGAAAGCTGAGGGAGAAGCGAGGGAAAAAACCAGGAAAAAAGAAAAAAAAAGACTACCCTCTTATATCAAACCAATAAAATCAAAACCAAAACTTGTCCTTACAAAAACCTACCTCTACTAGTTCAACTAAGAACCAAAACGAAGAGGCTTGTGAGAGAGACTAGAGAGAGATGCTCTCCTTAAAAGAGTGTCTCCTCATGTCTGCGTTCTGCTACTGTCGATCTCGAGCTCCTATCTTTATGTCATCCATGGATGACTTTTTATCCTTCCCTCCTCAGGTACAACAGCTTCTGCTGGTGAAGCCTTTGATCCAAACCATCATTGTACTCTTGGTTACACCTCCTTCCACCCAGACTCTTACCATCTAGAACCCAATCAAGCAGCAACAGAGAGCACGATGCGTGTCTTCCCCAAAGCCCTAATTGGTGTTTTGGTTGTTGTCTTCCTTGATGTACAGGATTTTGATAAAGATCTGGTGTTTTGTAGCCTATCAAGGGATGATTTTGATAGAGGTTTGTTCTTCTACCCTTTTCTGGCATGGAATCGAACTTTGCTTCCCCTGTTAGTGTTAATTGTCCTTTATTTACCGGTACCGAATCCCTCGGTTGGGATTTGTGCTAGCGTAAACACCACTGAAACATCAGATGGCTGAATAACCATCTGACAAACCATGAGACTGTCCTCATGATATCTGGTTGGTTTGCTTTGTGTTTTTGAGTTTCTCTGCAAGTCCTGCTTGCTATGTTTTGTCTGCTGCTAAGGCTCTTCTCCTAACTTTGTTGGATTTATCTCTACTCTTCCTAGAGGGCTTTGCTGTGGATTTGTTTCTGTTGTGTACTGTTTGGTTTGCTGAGCTTCCTAAAGCTTACCGTTAGCCTTTCCGGTTTCTGCTCTATATGATTTTGATTGGCTGGGGTGGTTAAGGTTCCATAGACTCACTCAATAGTTTTTGTTTTGTGGAAGGTTTGATGTAAAGCATCATCTTTTTTCTACTTGGTTATGCTGGCTGATACAATTCTATGTGTCTCCATGTGGTTTGCTAGAGTTGTTCCCTCTTTAGCATTATGTTACTGCTTTTTGTAGGGTTGTCAGTGGCTGCTGTTGTTCTCTTCAACTGCATGGATGGTTGGAGGACGTTAAGTTACTACTATATGCAGCTTGGTTTTCCTAAGACTATTGAGGCTGACTACTGGACTCTTTGTCTGCTGCGCTGGTATGGTGGAGTTCCAAGCTTGTTTGCTCTTGCTTTTTGTTATGAGCTGTGTTTGCTATGGAAGGCTCTCCTAACTCAGGGTTGTCTTTGTCTGGCTGCTGCTTAACGTAATGTTGGTATGCTGGAGTCGATGAGATTCCAAGCTTTGTTACTGTTGGCTTGTTTTATTACAGGTATAATGTGGGCTGTTTGGTTGCTGCTGAAGGTTCTCTTGGGATTACCACAGGTTGGTGACACATCACACTTCATCACCCTTGCAGGATGCTACTGATGTTGACTGCTAGGGTTGGTTTGTTAGAGTTGCTCTTTACTCTAGCGTTTATGTTATTGTTGAATGGTTTATGCTACTTGTATTGTCGGCCTTTTGTTTGCTAATTAAAGGCTATCTTGGGTTTGCCTTTGGCTATTGTGGTTTGTTAAAGTTGGCTTCCCTCTCTGATCTTTGTGTTGCTGTTGTTTGCATGTTGGTTTGTTGGAGTTGATTGCTAGCTTATTTGAGTCACTTTTACTCTTGTCATGTTTGTTATGTTGATGTCTTCTCTGTTGGTTGCCCTCTGTAAGCAATATACAGAGAAATGTGTGGTCTGCTACTACTATGTGCCTGCTCATTAATGTTGGTATTGTGCTTTGCTTCTACTTATCCTACTCTCCTACATGATGTAATTTGGCATCTTGGTGTTGTTTCTATTGTTCTTTTTTGTGCTGCTTTGGCGGTTGTGTTCTCAATCTTCACCTCTGTTGGGCTTGAAAAAGCTCACTGCTATCTGTGGGTCTCTAATGGCTATGCATATTGTTGTTGGCTGCTTTAATGTTGGCTATGCTATCTGGTTGTTCATGTTTTGAGTTAGTTGTGTTTTAATATAAGACAATCATATTGTCAAATGGTCATGTTTTGATGGCTATAATGTTCCTTTTGATTGTTTAATGGAGCATGTTCCTTTAGCCTCTGTATGTACATGCCTGTATATTCTGACTTACTGGTCTCCAGATTAGTTTTGTTTTGATCTATAAAATTTCTTACATTCGATAAAAAAAAACCAAAAAAAAAAAAACCCTCATCGGCCATTACCTCAACCACACTATGAGCCACTATTGTTTTTGCTCCTCCACTATTATTACTTGTAAAGCAATATCTCCAGGTCAGGTAAAATCTTTCCTCTTCTTCCCCTGGTTTCTTTGATGTTAGTTTATGTATAACAATATAATGTAGTGTGTGTCTGCGCGTGCACGTGTTGGTGGTAAGAGTATAAAATGCATGAAATCATGAAACATGTGCAATGGTTTATGGACGGTGTAACTTGATTTTTGGCAATCGATTTACCGTAAAATTTCCACCACTAGGTTGGACCGATGGTGGAAAAAGAAGGGGTTGGCCTCTCATTGTAGCCCAACCCATGTGGGTGGGCTGGGTTTTATAAAAATGGCCTTTAGGTTGCCTGCCAGCCAAACAAAATGGGTTTAGGCCTTAAGCCTAGCTCATGTAGCCCAACCCAAACCTAAAAACATGTTTCCCCATTTTTTCTAAGAAAAATATGTCTTGATTGGGTTTTTAAGACGTGTTTGCCAAACACTTCCTTAAAGCATTTTTAATGTCTCTAATTTTAGGCTAAAAGAGTGTTTAACAAATACGTCTTACTTTCTTTTAGCTTTAGTTTGTCTTTATTTTAGTATTTAGTCAAATAGGCTTTAAAATAGTTCAAAAAATCCAGTGACTATTTAAATTATTTGTAGGTCCCTATATGCTTTTTCAACAATTTTATCTAATATCATGCTGTAGACTTACACGATAAAATAATGACCCGATATTAAAAATATCTGGTTTTTCTTCAAAGTTTCAAAAAAAAATCAAAACATTTAACAAAATACAAAAAATATGTTTTGTTTACGCGCATACGACCAAATTCTAAAAGTCTTTCACATATATTTTCTAAAAACCAAAAACTATTTTTTTATCATGTTTTAAAAAATATAAAATGGATATTGTAACTAGTTTATGATTATCCATTAGGATTTGTCCAAAATTTCAAAAATATCATAAAAAATTTGTTTAATTAATATTTAGGGTATGAATGTTACAACGTAATGAGTATACAATGGCAAGACAAATGTAACGATTTGGATACTTCTAGTTGACTATGGAAAAAGATTGTGTTGACTATATACAAAAATGTCATAAGTGTTAGATATATAGGGATAAATTAAATGCACCTCTGGCACCCCTATTCAATATGACCTTGCTTTGGCCTTTTAATATGTGGAGATTAGATGTCATATGACCAATCAACCCCTATTCATAGGCCAACTATAGGCATAAACTTATCTTGATGGCCATCAACTACTTCACTAAATAGGTAAAAGCCAACTCTTACGTGCATATGACATAGAAGGTGGTCAATAGATTCATTGAGAAGAATTTGATTTATCGTTATGGCTTGCTAGCAAAATTGATAAGTAACAATGCTTAGAATTTTAATGGGAAGCTAATTGTCGAACTTTACACCAAGTGGAAGATTAAGCACTTTCATTCTTCTCCTTACAGATCCAATATGAATGGTGTTGTTAAGATAACCAATAAAAATCTCAAGAAGATCATCCAAAAGATCATAGTCACCTATAAGGATTGGCATGAGATGTTTGCGTACAAACTTCACGATTACCGCACCACAGCTAAAACTTCTATGGGTGCAACCCCTTATTCTTTGAAGTGGGAATGCCTTTATAAGTAGAAATTTCATCATTAAAAGTTCTTATAGATGTAGAATTAGAAGAATCAGAATGGATAAAACTGAAATTTGAGCAATTGAAACTGATCAGTGAAAAGAGACTAGCAGTCATTTGTCATCATCAATTGTAACAAAGCAGAATGGCCAAGGCATATAATAAGAAGGTCACACTAAGGGTTTTAAAAAAAAAGACCTGATATTGAAAAAGATCTTGCCAACATCAGGAGAAGATTAGAGCAAATGGATGTCGAACTATAAAGGACCATATATGGTGTAAAAAACCTTTTCCGAAGGAGCCCTGATTTTGTCGAAAATAGATGAAGATGATTTACCTAAGCCTATAAACTCGAATGTTGTAAAGAAGTACTATGCTTGATGTATTATGTCAATAAATCAATAAAAATCAAAGTTTGGTAAAAAATTCTTTGGTGTACTTTTCTTTTTTAAGAACTTTGAAAAAAAATCCACATGATCTCATAGGCTTAAGAAAACCTCATTTTTGTGTCTTCATAAAATATCAAAAAGTTTTTGGGAAATCAAAGTTATTAGTACAAATGCAAATGTCAAATTGGTGTTTATTTTTAACAAGCGAGTTTTGAGAATTCAAGTGATTTCCTAGTAAGGTGATAAAATGCTTAAAATTAAAAAATGAACCAGAAACCACTTAAATAACTTTGAAAGTAAGTTTTAGTTTGATTAATAATGATTCATAATTTAATTATAATGAAAATAATTTTGCATGACCAACCAATCATAATGAAAAAAAGCAAAGCTTACCAATCCTAAATGCATGCATTTAAAATTAGGAAAGACCATCTTTGATAATACCTTCACAATACTCAAAAATATCATTTGCAGTCCATGTTTGAGCCTAGCAAGTCTTTATTGCAAATCAACTTTGACTAGGATCATACCTCATGCTAGTATGAGGATTTGAAAAGCAATATGACCGCATGAATATACAAAATAATCCTCAATGATTAAAGATGCCTAAACAAAGCTAGGGGCATGAAGAAATTCAAAGATTAAAAAAGGTTAAGCATGTCATACAAAATAAAAACAATGAGTATGATGATGACATTCAAGGCCAAATAGTCCAAACATTTGGGGCATGTCATACCATTTTGTAAAGCCAGTTCTAAAGTTTAGGAGGTCATCAACCAAAATGAAGGATTAAGAATGAGATATAGTGATTCTTAGTCATGAAATCTCTTAAACACCTTTTAAGCTTATAAATATCCTTTTGGTTATTAGCCAAGAGCCAAAGCTTACATTTAGTGCTTGATGAAGTCCTTTCTAATAAAAAGCAAGCAATTTGGGTTGGTAAGCAATGTTATCTCGTGCAAAATGAGATCTTCAAAAGATTATGGTTATGCTTCATTATTCATACAAGTAAAATGAATGTTTCAAAGATTTTTCTTTTATCTAAAACTCTCGAGTTGAAACTCGAGTCCTTTGACCAACAAATCATGAAAATAAAAGGTCACCTCATATTTTTACAAAGAGAAAAACTTACACCAAAATCTAAAATTCAACCTTCATAAAACTTTGTCCATTGGAGTTGCTTGAATTTTTCAAAACATATTTGCTTTAAACTTGCATCAAAATGGTTTCTGCATTTGGAAATAACTTTAAAATTCTAAAGATTTTTCTTTAACATCAATATTTTGTAAGAACCAAATATCTTCTGCATAACATCATCTCTAAGAAAACCCTATCAAACAAAGCAAGATAAAATACTTAGAGGCATGATTAGACAAGGGGCAATTCAAGAAACCCAATAGGGCTTTCTCCATAATTCCTCTTCCAGGGAAGTATGAATGGGAAACAAGATGCTTAGATCCTCCAATGTCTTTTGAGGAAAGTAATCATGAAACAATCAACCGTTGAAGTAAAGGTCCCTACATACTCGTCAAATGAGTCTCTCTTTCCCAAAGATTAAGTCTACAAGTCTTGGCTTGAGTAGGCAAAAGTGAAAAAGCCATGAAAACTTGCTACGAGGATTAAAGTTTTGAGAAACAAAGTCCATGAAAAATAGGGACCTATATTTCTCAGGTAAAAAAAAACATGCATAATGACCCCAAAGCATTACATTTTGCAGGGAGTCCAATGAAAGAATTCTCGACGAGTTCAAATTCTTTCAACGAAGAAAAACTATCGAAGGCTTAATCCATGTCAATGAAAAGGGAAAACAACCCCAATTTTCAAGATATGAGATCAGGAGAGACCTTGAAGGTTATGTGCATATAACTCTGAAGCATATCATTTCGAGTGTGCTTGTAAACCACTTACCTTTTTATAACATCTTTTAAACTATTTTCTTTTTAATGCATCTTTGAGCTCTCATTTCCTAAATAGCACTCTTTTAAGCCATGTTTTTCTCATTTTGAGTGCAACTTTGAGTCCTCACCTTTTAGATAGTGTGCATTTAAACCATAACTCTTTCCTTCTAAGTGTGTCTTTGAGCTCTTATCTCCTAAATAGTATGCCTTTGAGCCCTTTTATTTTTCTTTTTTAGTGCATATTTAAGCCCCCACCTTCTAGATAGCGTGTCATTGAGCCCTATCTCTTTTAAATGGTCCTTTTGGCACCATTTCCTTCTAAATGTGCTGCCATACCCTTACTTTTCGGATAGCACGTCACTGAGCCCTATCTCTTTTACATAGTACTTTTAGCATTATTTTCTTATGAGTGTGTTGTCATGCCCTCAACTTTCAGATAGTACGTCATTGAGCACTGTCTCTTTTTCATAGTGCTTTTGATACTATTTCCTTTTGAGTACGTTGTTATGCCCTCACCTTCTAGATAATACGTTGTCAAGCCCTATCTCTTTTACACAGTGCTTTCGGCACCATTTCCCTCTATCTGTGTCATCAATCTCTCACCTTTTAGATAGCATGTTGTTGAGAACTGTCTCTTTTTCATAGTGCTTTTGATACTATTTCCTTCCGAGTACGCGCGCCTTTGAGCCCTATTTTTTTTATATATTGTTTTTTACATTATTTTCTTCTAAGAGAGCTTTTAAGCTCTTTTTTCTAACATTTTTGTTAGATCTATCATTCTTAGAGATATCTTTGAATATCCCACCATTTTGAAAAGGATTAACCACTTCTTCATTTGACAAATCCACATCTTTTTCTTCCTTTTTTCTTTACAAGCTTGCAATCTAAAGTTATGAGACTTTATGTTCTAAGCATTATAAAGAGAAGACAATTGTCATAACTCAATTTTGGGTTTTCCCTAAAATTTTCCTTTTAAAATAAAAAACAAAAAATAAAAACAACAAAAAACTTGAAAAAAATGAATAGCAACTTGGCAAAAACAGGCTAAAAAGGGTTTTAAACGCATGAAGGAATCAAACTGAGATTTTGAACAAAACCAGGAACCTAATTCTACGCAAGATTGAAATACAATGCATAATCAATATGAAATTACATGATTATCATATGAATTTGCATAAAAATCAAGTTTGAAGACTTAATTAGATTTTTAATAAGCTAATTTGATTTCAATTACAGACCTAATTAAATGTTTAATTAAGTTTAAGAATTAATTTGGGTTAAATTAAAAGAATTGATTAAGTGTAAGAACTTAATTAGACTTTGAAAATATCAAATTAATTTTATTAGGGACTTAATTGGTAAAATATTAAATTTGCCTAACGCAGGCTCACTTGAGAAGATTAAAATTTTAGAGGACTAGATTTAATTTTTACAAACTCAATTGGATGAAATTAGAGGTAAAATTACAAGAAAATCAAAGTTTGAAGGTCAATTAAGGGTTAAATTGAAGAAATCAAAGATCAAGGACCTTTTTACAATAGACACATTAATTTGAGGACCCAACTTGGTTGAAAATAGGGGTGTAATCAAAGAAATTAGAAGTTTGAAGGTCAATTAAGCATGAAATTGAAATATTTAAGACCAAGGACCAAGTTGACAAACACGATACACTCATAGGGTCATTTTAAAACATTACAAAGGTAAAATTGAATTGATTCTTAAAATAAAAATTCAATCAAGGACTTAAGTGAACAATTTAAAAGATCGAGGGCTGAAATTAAGGATTTATAACTTAATTTAGATAAAAAAAAAATACAAAAGGACATCGTTTCATTTAAATGAAACGATGCTTTTTGGCCACATCTTAAATTTGAAAGCCTGACTCGGGCTCAATTAAAAAGATTTGAATTTTAGAGGACTAGGTTTAATTTTTACAAACTCAATTGGATTAAATCAGGGGTAAAATTGCAAGAAAATCAAAGTTTAGAGGTCAATTCAGGGTTAAATTAAAAAAAATCCAAGACCAATAACCTTTTGCAATAGGCAAGTGAATTTGGGACCTAATTCGGTTGAAAATGAAAGTAAAATTAAAAAAATTAGAAGTTTTAAAAAATATCTAAGACCAATGATCAAGTTGAAAAACATGCTAAACTTAGGTCCTTTTAAAACTTTGCAGGGGGTAAATTTAATTGATTCTTAACATCAAAATTCTATTAAGGACCTAAGTGAATAATTTGAAAGATTAAGGGCTGAAATTAAATGAGGGGTTAATGACTTAATTTAGGCCAAAACAACATAATTTTGGCCAAAACGACGTGTTTTTAAAATGGTATTGTTTCGATCAATGCCCAATAAAAAAAATATAACCAAATGACATGTCATCTTTTCATTTGGTCCTAAAAAAGTTGACAATAAGACCTTTTTCATAGTTATTTAATGCAACACTAACGCTCTAAATAAGATAACAAATACATTCTCTAATAACCCTGAACTTGTACTACACCTTCAGCCTTATTCCTGTTGATTTTCCATTTAAAGAACCATTGAAAAGTCACCCTAAATAGGCTGACTTGATCAGCTATGACAACCTAGTATTAGCATTACCTGACTATTATTTTCCAACCAATGGTCAGGATTCTTTCCAAGCGAATCAAGGGCTAAGATTCATGTCTAGAAGGAAACTCATATTCCTTTTTTATCCCTTATAAATAAAAGTGAAATTCATGAAGAAACAAGGAAGAAAATTAAGGGAGAAGGGAGGGAAAAAACCAGGAAGAGAGAGAGAGAGAGAGAGAGAGAGAGAGAGAGAGAGAGAGAGAGAGAGAGAGAGAGAGAGAGATAACCACACACTAGAA
>Ga0325411_1003405_pt1 | contig 17917 bp, 12 predicted proteins | sample PopdelMetagenome_13_FD_206181 | JGI IMG/M metagenome (GOLD analysis project Ga0325411, IMG submission 206181) | Populus deltoides microbial communities from Bellville, Georgia, United States - Xylem-PdIQD-R4 | ecosystem: Host-associated > Plants > Phyllosphere > Stem > Wood/Secondary xylem...
AAATTAAAAATAAAAAAACAAATAACAAAAAAAATAAGAACAAATTTTATATATTAAATGACATCAAATTTTAAGGTACGAAACAAATAGCCATAAATTTGATACAAAGATCAGATGATCTACACCTGTATTTTGCAAAAATGTTTCAGATGCATTTTTGCAAAAATGCATGCAACCAATTCTCTTCACATCATTAAAATCAAAGGTTTAGATTATCTGTTGGCTAAACATAAAGGTAGTCCCTGAAATATTAACAATATATTATTATCATATTCCACCCAGTTCCTCTATCACTGAAATAAACCAGTCACCAACATCAAACAGTCAACAATCTATCAAAAATCTGTTGTATTTGGCAGGACAATTTCAAAAGCAAACTTGCTCTTATTTTGTTAGGAGGCAGATGGAAAAAACATGGACTTCCAAGTTAAAAAATTGGGATACAAGCAACAGATTTATATTACATAAAGGAGGCACAGTTGTGGATCTCATTGAGCTACACCCTAACCATATTTATTCGGTGTCTCTGTATTTCGTTCTTCAGATATTCTCATGTATCGACCAAAATAATTGCAAGAAAACCTAGCTATTTCTGTGGCAGAGAAGGTATATCAGAGGACAAGATCCCTTGGAAGCAACTCAAACATTGAAACCAAGTAAAGAGGTTGAAATGATATATTATCAACTTATTGTCTCAAGATTGTATGTCTCCGAGAAACAGAAAGACACTAAATAGGTTCATTTTCTTATTCCATTTCAAATCAGATGTATGCTTAACAAGCAATATTGACCAAAACATCAATTGGCTACATTACAGATCCAGAAACAAGCTCGAAAATGTTGTCTTGTATCCCCCCCACCCCACCCCACCCCATAATGCAAGGACAAATAGATTCACTGGCACAACTCATTATGTGAGGAGAAAGAAACGGGAGACAAACAATAGTTTAAACTCTGTTTTCATTCATATAAGGCAACATTAAAAAAAGGAAGGAAAGAAACGAAGACCTTCATTTTTCTATTATCTATAGGATGCCTCAGTTTTCCATTTGAACTCTAGCTTTGGGCCTATTTGTTAAGATGATGAACATATCTGAATTAGGTGCAACTACCAAATACCTTCTTTATTCATGCGAGACGTGAGTATGACAGATTCACTCCAAGTCTAAAAAACTGCCAAAATGTGCATTGTTAAAACCAGTGTTCTTTTCCCAGCTAACCTGCAAATAGAAAGACAAGTAGAGCATGACAAATACTTATTCGATGTATATTGATTTTTTGAATCCACAAAGAAACAACAAAGGAAACTGAAATCACAAGCACACAAGAAGACTTTTGCCATTCACCTTCTCTTCATGTGGATAAAAAGATGTCAATAATGATGCATGATGAACATGAATCTGGATTGGATTAAATGGAATAACCATTCAACTCAGATGTACCACAGAGAGTGAAGCCAAGAGCAATCCCAGTCACTCGAGGCATAGTAATCCTTTGCAGCCCACACTGAATTCTGCCATGACAATAAACTGCCTTTTCACTCGCTCCATTAGAAGATAGAAGTCCCTAGTCATGAGAGGGGCAAAGAATACACCTGACTAGGGTTTGCCAACAACCAATATGCACCAACACAAAGAAACTGAAACATATTCATCCAAGGGCACCTTAGAACGCACCAAATTAACCACTATGTTAAGTTCATCAGCCTATTCAAGCATAAAGGAGTAATTCCAATCCCCAGCAGAAATCACATTGCAAATCCTCTGTTGTATAGATTGCTGGAACCAGACATCTGATACTTCAAATCCTCATAACTAGGAACAAATTTGCTAAATCCCATCCCTCCATTTCCTAGGAATTCTGGCATACAAGGATCACTAACATTTTTTACCTCATTCCAAACACCCAAACTGCCATTTGAGATGTGCACATTTCTAAGCTGTTGAGCCGTCAATTGTGTATATGATGAAGGTTTGTTGGGCGGGGATTGACCCAGAAGCACAGGTGAAATGGAGTAAGTATCATCTGGGGGAGAGAATCTATTCCTGAAGCGATCTGATAACCTTATGTTCTGCTGTGCAGAAATTGATTGCCGCATCAGCATCTGAAGCTCTGAATCATGATCAAAAGGACTAAAATGAGGAGATAAAGCTGGCTTTGCATCAAAGCCTGGATTATTCAGCCTTGCTGACAGAAATCCTTTGCCAACTTCCATTATTGCAGGATCAATGAATTCAACATCCCCAGATATGCCAATGTTCCGAGATAGTGGTGCAGAGTTTTGTAGAAAATGATTTGCTGGAGAATAAAAAAATATATATTAAAATTCATTGAAGAGAAAGACAACAAAAAGGCAAACCATCATAAATTATAAATCACAAACCAGAATGGTCAAAATCATAGTGCACTGCCCCATGAGTAGGAAAGCCTGGAGGTACAACTCTACTTGGCACTGGGAATCCTGGTGGGGGAGAAGTGGAAGTTTTGGAAACTGTTCATGGCATTGCAGCAAAAAATAAATAAATAAGTACAGAGAGTAGTTCCAAAGCTTCAAAAGAATGGCAAAGAATAAATTTTAAATTCAAGGAAATTCACAGTTCAAAATCTTCCTGAGATAAAGTTTCTTTTTTATCACAATCTTCCTAAGTTGAGGCTTTGCATAACTGACAGTACAAGCTATGAGGGCTCAAGCATTTTAGTATTCCCAGATATAACTAAAAACTGGACAAGAATCTTTCTAGATAACTCTTCACCCAACATGTGAACAAAAACTAAAATAACTGCACCGATGATATGACTAAGCACCACGACCCCTGTGACTTTCTCAACTCTGGCTCTGACTTTCTAAAGAGCAATGGAATTTCTTGTTCTATCTAAAAGGCATCATCATCACATGTCAAGATTTTACCTTCAATAGCCCATCTCTAAAATTTATCAATGGTTTAAATTCTGAAAATTTATCAATATTTCAAATTCTGAAAAAGAAACTAACACACTCCATCCCTCCCGAGATTTATACCAAGCAAGCATAAAATAAAAGATTTGATTAATAAGGGAGCAAGATAGAGAAATAAAATTTGAAGGCATTTTCTTTCATAGAATACCCTCAGCATGTAAGCAGGAATCCGCTGTATCATGTCACCCCAATGACCATCCAGTCATAACTATAAAGCAACTTAAAATATCAGTAGTTACTTTAATCTGTTATTTAGAAAGATGACCTCCTTAGGACCAGAGCCTAGAAACCATCTCCATGTTTCTTCTAAATAACAGGCATGCTTCCCACAGTGGTATGAATTAAAAAGGAAACCATCCCTAATAAAGGCTGCAGCCCTTTCCACAACACCTAAGAATACCAAGATAGCAATATCTGCCTCCCAACTTCAAAGAGTTAATATTCCAAAAGACAATCTATCCCTTCATAAAGAGTTAGTTTGTTGTTCTGAAACCTAAAGCCACCTTACACGTTCGGGAGGTACCAAGGCCCCACCAAACATTCCAGTTCTCTACATGTCCCTGTCGCAGGGATATAGCTATAGCCTAACTGGCAGCAACACCTTTCCAAAAAAGAACAGCTCAAGTTTAAATCCTTCTTCCCCAAACTATTGAATAACACCCCCACCCCCTGGAAAAAAAAAACACATTCTCCAATAAACAGGAGATGAATCATTCAGATCTAAGAAAGGAATGACATTCCCCATGATTCAAGGAAATAAATCAAAAACACATTTGTTAAGATAGGAATAATGATGAGTTTTTTTACTGAATCTCTTACTGAATAGTGTAGCCTGAGTGAATGACACGATATTAATTTTAAACATATTCCCTTACTGATAGTACCCTATGCCATTGCTTTAGCAAGAACTGCCAATATGAAAACAGCACATAATTTAGTTGGGAGTATCCCTGGCATTACTCTTTATCATAGATAGTTTTCTGAACTCAGAGCATTATTCACAAATACATAAAGGATGTATCATGCATCATCATATCATACATGGAAAAAAAACAAATGGATTTCCCATAATACAAGACAATGGCAAGAATATGTTTGGCAAAATTTAACAAAAATATGCATGAGGGCCATAGCAAGACAGCAATGGTACTACAATGGCAAACCATAATACACCCAGTTACATGAAAAGAACAGCTTCAGAAGAAAATGGGAAGATGCATCATGCATTGTATCAAAATAGACGGCACTCACCAGAAAAACTAGATGTAAAAGGATGCTTGCTGAGGAAATCATTTGATTCCACGGAACTAATATTTGAAGAGATGCCACGATAATTGTCCATCCAAGGATCCTTGTTTTCAATAATATAATTTGAGGAAGAAGATTTATTTGTTGCATTTTCAAGTGAATGCTCAAAATTAGACAAATGATTAGAGAAACCATCCTGCCTGGCAAATGAGAACCTTGATTGACTGCTCTCCTGTGCTTTTCGCATGCATGGTATTTTGCGGGAACTTTGTTGTTTATCATTATCAGCCAGCAACTTGACAAAACTCTGAGGTGATGTCAACGAATCTTCCCATACACCAGAATCAATGGATAGAATATTTGAGATAATGCTGCTCTCATCTGTATCTAGGTCAAGTTTATAGTCAATACTAGCTACATTACTACCATGTTCTTCCAAGCACTTCCCCGGTCCTACCTCTGACAAGACACTAGAATAGTTAGAAGACCTATCCCACTCAAAAAGGCCATTAGCTTGCCTGTCATGCAACCCATTAGACAAAACAGTGTTGCCAGATCTGAATGGAAAAGCAACCTCATCATGCTTAGCAGGAACAATGCTTGGATGTACATCAATAGTGCTTTGACAATTCTCGCCTTGCTGCCAGGAATGATAGGTTGACTGCTCCAAATACTGTTTTGGAGAAAGTAAAGATGAAATGGGTGGTTCATGATGGATGCTTCCAAAGCCCTGGACTTCCCGATCATCAAAACATAGTAAATCCTCAACAATTGCACATTCTCTCAGTGTTGGCGAGGATGAAGAATTACTAGGTGGCTCGCTCACAAAAGGTTGTGAGCCTTGACTTTTGGGCAGTTTATGATTAGAAATTGAAATATCTGGAGTAACAGGTTCACGGTACTCATCCTTAAGGTGATCATCAATGTTAATTGATGATAATCCAGAGCATAGTCCCTGCAAGTCCCCATCTGCACGAAAATTTTCATCTTCATCCAGACCAGTAAAATAGGACATTTTAGTGATTTTTGAAGGGCTAGTTCCAGCTGGTGGTTCATCAGTATCACTAGCACTGTCCTGAGATGCTAAAGGACAAGGAAAATGGTCAATCGATGTTAGATTGGCAGGATGCACTTCACAGCTTCCTTCAGGTATGGTTCTTTTTATATCACCAGAACTTTTGGTGATCACAGCTTCTGGCGCAAGACCATGGTCCCCATGTGATGTCTCAGGTTTATGATTAGGAGTTCCACCTGATGATGACAAACTTGTAACTGGTGGCAAACTGCCAGCGACACGCGTAACCCTGAAAAAGCCATTAAATAGAATATAATAAAATTCTGATGCCACATACCATAAGATAAAAGTCAGCATGCCACATATCATAAGATGAAATTCAGGATGTCATATAACAACAGATCTCATACCATGAAGATGCCCCGTGAAGTGTATTGGATCTTCCAGCACCACTATCCACACATGACCCGCTATCCCAGTTCACAATATTTTGCTGGAAAGCAACAGTCAGGGTATTTCAAATAGTAAGAGCACTGCATGAGTAATAAACAATAACACTACTTTTGTAGTTCATTTTAACTTTACTGAACTGGAGATCATTCCATATTTTTACCTTATAATGATTACATCAGATTATATAATTTAATGATCAATCCTTCAAGAATACAGTCCCCTAACTGCATCACCAGAAATAACCATTTTTTTCTGAAAAGGCAAAATATAACATGGAGGCTTACATTTGAAGAAGCATTGGCATCAAGTTTGGCCGTGGATGATATGTTCCTATTGGTGGATTCATCTGCTGAAGGTGGCAAAACATTTCCTGAACGCCGATGCAAATTATTTGTAGCACCAACAATTTGTTGTACTCTACTCCTTTAAAACAATAATAAGATAATTTAAGAACAATACAGGTATATATGAATAGCAAAAAGACCAGAAATATTAGGCAAGTCTTCTTAAGCAAAGTAATTTAATGTAAGAGAGATGAAAACTGGAAAATGGTGGAGACCAGATAATAACCTTGTAAAGGCTGAAACTAAATCATCTTTTGTAAAACTATCTTCCTCAGAGCCAAAATCATGCAAATATAAACAGTCCGGAATGCTGCAAGGCTGGAACAACAGAAGTATTAGCAGAGGGGTAGCAGAGAAAGCTAAGTTCTTGGTAAGCAGACTTGTAAAAGATGAATAGTCTGCATGTTCTTACCGTATTTTTCAGCCATGCATGGCAGTATTTTGTTGTTCCAAAACATGCCCTGTATACAACTTTATTAATCAACAGATTGTCAACAAAAAAGTAACACACAGAGGAACGATCATCTTACCTCAAGGATCTACCTTCTAAGACAAAACTGTGCACTGATTGAATACAACGAACTGCTTCATCCTCTTTTGCATATGTTATATACCTAACAAGTGAAAAAAGGTACCATGTTAACACTATAAAACATCAAATGACTACAGTATGACAGAATCCCTAATTAGGATTCAAGTTTCAGCCCACTGTAGGGGGGAGAGAACATTTGACAAAAAAAATGGAAAGTGAACTTACACACAACAACTGTTGTTTGCAGCATGTTGAATTGCCCCTGTTGCGGTTCGAGATATAGACACCTTCAGAACCTTTCCATATTGGCCAAAGTACTCTTTTCGCTGAAGAAGCTGATAGAAACAAAAAAAAACCCACCTCAGACTCCAGAAATATATAAAGAAGTGTAAGCAGATGCAAGAATTACTACAGCAGGATTACATATACATAGAAGCTGTGATGAGATGCACAAAGATAAACAAAAATACTCACGGATTCATCTGCAAGATTAAGAGGTAATCCAATTATATACACTAGATTCCTTTGAATGACTCTAACATTGCTTAGATGCATCCTTCCATCAGATGTTTTTGGCTTCACCTTATGGGACTTTAGTTTTCTCTCTGAATGCATTTCAGCTACTAGCCTACATAGCAAAGAGTGCATGGTGAATTGTGGACATCAACAACTCATCAAATAGTATTTGTACAATAGAAAGGAACCGCACAGTGAGCATGATTATAACCTTTCACAATTTGCTGCCATCCCCACAATTTTTTCTTTGTCATAAGGTGTACGACACGCTGGGCAGCGACCCTCGGAGTTATCCTTGTCGGCCATTTCCATAATGTGGTTCCAGCACCAAACACAGACCTGTGACAATAAGAGAGAAGAAAACAAATGTGAACATAATATAATAGAGATGTGGAGAAGCCAACAGTCTTTTTGCACAGAAACTAATATACAAGTAAGGCTCGTAGCTTAAACCTCATAACCACATTTGCATGGTTTCAATTGCTGATCAGTCAAATCCATCTCCTCAGCACACAATGGGCATGTCTTGTCTCCCTTGTCACTCATGATTGCCCTGGAGAATATTCAAGCAACATTAGACATATCTTCATATAACATAATTTAAAAATAATTCGGCCAATGCCAAGATTTCCTAACACCCATAAAAAAAAATAAAAAAAATCCACCCAATTCTACCAATTATCTCAGTTTAGACTAGTTAAAACAACTAAAAATAGCTTCTACACTCAAACAATAAACATAACACACCCAAGTTTCATAACAACACAAAAGGTCAAAAATGTCAATTTCTTTCAATTTCTCAGCAACCAAACACAGTATTATCAAGTAAATATTCATAAATTCTATTAAATCTAATCATGCAACTGATGAAAAAAAAACACTTCCTGTTCACTAACCAACAAAGTCAACAACAACAAAAAGAAATACACAAAAATCAACAAAGCAATTGAAAAAAAAAATCCAAACTAACCAATCTAAGAGAAATCATACATTTGTACATCCAAACCCGATTCAGGATCCGAAAAATCAGAATTCAATTTCCAATCAAGATGTGTTAAACAAGAGACGGATTTTTCAATTTTTAGATGGTAACTTTCTTTCTAGGTTTAACGATCTAGGTTGTAGTTGTTATTGTTGTTGTTGTTGTTGTTGTTGTTGTTATTATTATTATTCCAAAAAAAAAAGTTTCGATCTTAAATTAGTTAAGGTCAGCCAAAGTAATAAATAGAATAAAAGAGAGATTTCTTTTTCTTCCTGAAGAGAGAGACTTACAGTGAGGAAGAGAAAAAAAAAGCAGAAGAGGAGGGGGAGGAATCTCTGAGCTTTGAGCTTGTGTGTGAGAGAAAGAGAAGGCGACCTCTGGATAAAAGTGAAAGCCACAAACTAGTGAGCGTGTTTACTAGTGGGTGCGTCCGTGTTTTATTTTTTATTTTTATTAATAATGATTATTGGATGGACGGATGGGATGGGATGGGATGGTGGGGATGGTTGTGGGTGGGATGGGATGGGATGGCATTGCTGTTGTTTGTCGTTGACGGATGGATAGATGATTGCTTGTTTTTGCGCTTGTGCTTGTGTGCTTTGAGTTTGCTTACCTGTCATTAACGTAATTGCTGCTCCTCTTCGTTATCTTGGGGTTGATTGGCGCTGGGTTCAACCCTAGTTTTGTAAATTTTAAAACAAATTACCTTTATTTTTAATTTATTTTTTATTATTTTAATATATTTTTATTAAAAATAATTTTTAAAAATAAAAATATATAATTTTTATATATTTTTAAATAAAAAATATTTTAAAAATTATCTTAAAAAAAACTTAAGTTTTTTCTTTCAAGATTTAAGCTATTTAAACTACATTCTAGTTGGTTTATTTAAAAATTGATCAAATTTAATATTTTAAAAACATTGCGTGTATCATCAAAAAATTTAAAAAAAAATTAACAGGGCTCAATCTTTCATGCAAACCAATAAATATTATTTTTATGAATTTAAATATTACAATAACTATATTTTGCTCTTCTAAAAAAGTCAATGAATTATTTATTATGATTAATATAATTATTTCACAAGGGTTAATTATTATTTTAAGATTGATAAGGGATAAATTGGTTTTTTATATTTTTTAAAACACAATCAAATGATTAAATTACTTTTTTGAGTTTTTAAATCAACTAAAATGTATTTTGTTGTTAGATATTGGAAATTATATATATATATATATATATATATATATATATATATCCACACACATACAGGGGTCTAAAATCTTAAATCCTAATTTTACAATCACAAGAGTTGGGTCTAATGACCAAGACTATTGTTGACAGGCAACACATCATTAAAAAAAAAAAACTAAAAAGGACTCAAGGTTTATTACAGTGGTATGTTAGGATTTTTGCACGGGATATATTTGGTTTTATAGAATTAGTGAGGGATATGTATGCCTTTTACTCTATTTGTTGCAAAGTGTAAAGTCCTGGATACTCTCGGAAGCAGAATTTCTGTTTGCTTTGGGATATAGGCTATTTCGGTTTTTCCTTCTCTTCAGCACAGTGAGATTATCAACATAACATTGGGTTTTAAAACAAATGTTTTTGTTTTTAAGGGTATTTTTGTCTTTTATACTCCAGTTTTTTTGTAAATTTCGTGTGGGGGTAAGGATGTTTTGGTATACATAAAAAAACAAAATAAAAAGTTGTTGGGGCGTGATAAGAACACACCAAAGTGTGGAGGTTGTCTGTGCTATTTGAACGGCATATGACACCTTCTAGTATCCAAAAATACCCAACTATCGTCTCAGGTAGGCCTGTCCATGGTTCGGTTCGATTCAGTTCGAACCATAAAAACCAACCGAACCGAGCAACTTGTATTTTTTTAAATTCAAACCGAACCGAATTTCGGTTCAAACCGAACTAGTTTGGTTCGGTTAAATTTAGTTTTTTGGCTTAAAAAGAGGGAAACCTAATCATGGATGTGGTAATGGACCAGCATGCTTTCATGAACAGAGAATCCAAGGCTTTCGAAGTTTCCCTCTCCACATGCTTCCATTTTCCCCTTGGTTTCCCTTTCTTATATCGTCCCTCTCGGTCCGATTTGGCTTTTCATCATCCGCCTCTCTGCTTAATAATGGCTTTTTTTTTAAGTGGCTCCTTTTGATTTGCTTGTAGTCGACATAGTACAACCCATGTCTTAAGGATGGAAGCAGTGTCAGATGGAAAAACTTTACCTTGCCGTTCCTCCCTCTCTTTCTACTGCAAGTGAAGAGAGAAGCCAAGAGTTTTTGTTTGGCTGCAAGTATACTAGATGGATGCGGAGACGTGAGTTAATGACTTATTATTCGGCTAGAGAAGAGACAGATGCAGGGGACAGAAATGTAGGGTGGATGAAAATTAAAAGGGAAAAAAGGCGATAAATTATCTCTAGTGTGGGTGGCGACTTTTCATGTAATGTTATCAATTAGGGTTAGGTTTACTGTATTATTTATAGGTTGTTTATTAACTTTATTTTATGGGTGGACCGGTTCAGTTCACCGGTTTCAATGGTAAAACCGAACCGAACCGGCAAACTTTTATGGTTTTAAAAATTGGTTTAATCGGTTTTTCATCTCGGTTCAGTTTTCTCAATTAATTTTCCATCGATTTTTTCAGTTAATCGGTTTTTTTAACACCCCTAGTCTCAGGCAAAGCATTGTAGGGCGACATGTTTTGTCCTAAAGGCTGCCTTTAAGTGACGACTAGATTTCTTCTACTCCACCATCTTTTCTCTCTCCTCCAAAGTTCAAAACTACCATAAACTTTTGTATTATTTTAATTATGGTCCTCATAGTTTTTATTGTTCTATATTTGCTTTGAATTCTTTTTATGATTTATTTATTTTTTCAATTTCATTCTTTATCATTATATTTTATTTTATTTTGATGTTGGATTTGGTTCTCTTTCTTTCCATTGATATTTATTTTGTTTTTCACCCTTCTTCTAATTGATTTTCTTTTCAATTTCATACCTGATTTTTTTTTTAAAAAAAAGTTGAGCACCATTCTTTTCATTATAATTTCTTTTGGTTTCATTTATTTTCTTAATTGAATTTTTTTCCAGAGTCATCCCTCGTTGTTTGATTTTATATGATTTTAATACCAAATTGATCATTATTTTTTCAATCCTGGTTTTTAAACCCAACCCAAAGGTCGATCCCGGGTAAGTCCTAGGTCACAAATCAAGTGGGTTGATCAAGGTTATCTAAATCAACTTGTTCTAAAACAATATTCAACGGGTTTTAAATTTTTTTTACAGGGAAGTTGCGTCTTTATTTTTTTTAATTATGGCTTTTAAACTCGACCCGGATGTCGACCCCGGGCAAGTCCCGGGTCACGGGTTGTGTGAGTTGGCCAGGGTTACCCGAGCAACTAATTTTTTTATTTTACAAATATGTAAAAATGACATTATTTTGGTGAAAATTTTAAAAAGAAAAAAACATCAATGGGTTTTAAATACGACTTTTAAAATAAATTAAAAATAATTTAACAAAGAAATTGTGTCCCATTCTTTTGATCATGGTTTTTAGACCTGGCCCAAGAGTTGACCCAAAGCAACTCCTAGGTCATAGGTCGAGTAAGTTGACCAGGATTACCCGGATCAACTAATTTTTTTATTCTACAAGAAGTCAAGAATGTAAAAATTATATATTATTTTATAAGGATTTAGCAAATAAAATCAACGAGTTTTGAAAAACATTAACAAAAAAAACTAGTCACAATTCCTTTGATCATGGTTTTTAATTATTGTTTTTGCTTCATCCCTTAACATTTAGTTTATTGAGAATTTTGTTTCATAATTTTTTGAAGTTTGCATTCTATAATATGATGTCGGCCTCATAACCAAAGTTACAAGTTTATAAGGTTAATTTTAGTTGACTTCTATTTTTTTAGTGTATTTTTTTTTAAATTATATTTTCCAATATTTGGTTGGTTACAAATTAGTCTTTATTATTTTTTTTCACTTTCTTTTCTTTGAAGTTATTCTTATCTCATGTCTCGAGTAACAGATTTGATAGGTTAACTCGAATCTTTTTCTGTTGTCACTTTTTTTTATATATATCATAGATGTCAATTTTTTAATAATTCAGTTTATTTGCCGTCATTACTTTTTTTAAGTATTATTAGATTAGCTGAGGTTATTAAACCCAGTCGACCTAGTGATCCAATTCTATGATTTTTTTTAAAATCCCAAGTTTTGTATGGAGTTTTTTTTTCACGTTCGGAAAAAAATTGTTTGGCCCACAGTATAACATGGATCATCTATCTAGTTCATTATCTATATATATAAAAAAATTCATTTGGCTCTAAAGTTAAACATGTGAGGTTGCACTTTACACTCACTTGTTTCCCTTGGCCCTCATTGTTTTTTTTATATATCTTAAAATAAAATTCTATTTAAATAATTATTTGTAATGATATTTATAAAATTATCCAATTGCTATATATATTTTAAATAATATTTGATTTTAAAAAAACAATTATCGCCTGTCATTAAATACATGTCAAATATGTTGTTGTATTGTAATATTTGTGAACCATCCCAATAATGAAAAAAAAGTTGAACACTTGGTGAACATCTATTGGTCTTTAGGACTTCCGTATCTCCATGTCACAATAAAAATTTTAAATTCATCTTTTCATTTGCTCATATTATAATCTTGGTTCTTTTTTTTTAAGTGATTGTAATTTATAATTTGTAATTTGTAATTATAACTTGTTATGTAATGCAATTGTAAATCCCACCACAATACATATGCGAGAGCAAGCACAACAGCTACACAATAAAACCACACCCTCTTAAACCAAATTGAAAAAAATTAAAATTAAGTGTCAAATGATAGCAAAAAAAAAAATTGAAATATCAAAATAAAATAAAACTACTAAAAGGGATGTAAAAAAACGACTGCGCTGTGGATGAATAATGCAACTTAGAGTGCAATTGAGTGTGTATGAATAGTGGTAGCATATCGAAACACTTAACTAATTTAGTTTTTTTTAGTAATATTAATATAATTTTAGTATAATACCATTAATTATAAATATAGATTTTATCAAAACTACACACTACTTACTAGTTTCATAAAATAACCTCTTTTATCAATGATAGAAAACAAAAATAATATTTTTTTGCATGGGATATATGTTGAGATTTTATCTAGTCTAATCAGGAATTGTGTAGGTGTAAGATTCTATATTTGTTTCTTGAATTAGGATAATTATTCCTGTAATTAGTTTCCAGATTTCCTTGTATATTTAGTTTCCTATTTTGATATAGGTTTGTATCCTATAAATTGTATCATTCATATTCAATCAATACAATGAAAAAACAATTCTGAAAACAAACATGGTATCAAAGAGTGGTTTGAAAAACCTCTGCCTCTGCAAAAAAAAATTCTTAAACCTCTGCCATTGATATAGGAACCTCTGCCTTACGTAATTATTATTATCGTTCTTTTTTTCCTTCCAGTTATTATTCTTTTCTCCCTTCTAATGAATAAAGATGAGTGAAAAAAACATTAAATCGTCTGGGATGAAATCAGTTCCTGTTATTGTTCAATCTGAGGGTGTTTTTAATGTAGGAATTATTCTCACCGAATCAAACTATGATGTTTGGTCCTAGCTAATGGAGATGCATATTTCTGAAAGGGAGAAACTCTCCTATATTTGTGGTAAGAAGAAGCCACCTGCAGAGACAGAAGATGGATATAAAAAGTGTTATGCTGAAAATCAAAAAGTGAAAAGGTTGTTGTTGATGTCCATGACTCCAAAAATTATGAAGCGTTACCTCTGCTTACCTATTGCTCACGAAATCTAGAGTGCTCTATCAAAGGACTTCTATGATGGAAGCGATGAGTTGCAAGTTTTTACCTTAAGCCAAAAGGCATTCACCACCAAACAAAGTAGCAAATCTCTATCTGAATATTATGAAGAACTAACTGAGGTTTTTCGAAAATTGGACCATCGTGATAAAGTAATCATGACAGATCCTGAAGACATTGTTACATACCGAAAATCCATTGAGCAACTTAGGGTACACATCTTTCTTGTTGGATTGAATGGTGAATTTGAACAAGTTCGTGGGGAAATACGATGCATGGAACCAGTTCCAGACTTAGAAGAATGTTATTTTTTGGTCCGACGAGAGGCAATTCGTTGTGCAACTTTGAAAAGGAGAATCTGGAAATCCAGAAGCTTTCACCATGTTGGCTAGACACCGATCTAATCAAAACTGGCAGAACCATCCTAAGACCAACAATGGCACTAACAAGTCTACCTACAAATACACCCAATGCAATTAGACTGACCATACCAAAAGTCGGTGTTTCGAACTTATGGGGTATCCTGAATGGTGGGATCATAGTCGTGATGCACGGAAGAAGAATTTAAAAAGGCTCTCCACGGTAGCAATTACAGAAACAAAAATTAAGGATGATGTTGCTGAAAAGGCCTTTGCACTGGTCTTAATTGCAAATAACGGTGGTAAAGTTTTAAATATTTCTACACATGTTTTCAATAGTGCATGGATAATTGATTTTGGCACTACAGATCATATGACATTTGATTTTAGATAGGTCTCAACTCTAAATTCATCCTTATAAAAAAAAATTTCTACTGCCAATGGTGCTTCGACCCTAGTTATTGGGGAAGGATCTGTGACTTTCACTAGTACTTTGAATTTAAACTCTATTCTAGTTGTTCCATCGTTAGATTACAACATGTTGTCAATTTCTCAAATAACCAAAACTTTATCTTGTGTTGTAATTTTTTGCCTAAATTTTGTGTGTTTAAGGACATTCGAACAAAGCAGACGATTGGGCATGGTATTAGGCAAGGGAAGTTGTATTACTTGAACCTGGTGCCAACGAGTTCAAGCGAGTTATGAAAAGCCTTAACAGTGGATGGCTCTGAGGGGGAGAAAAAGAAATATGAAATCTGGTTATGGCATCGGCATCTAGGACATGCTTCCTTGGGGTATTTGAAGAAATTATTTCCTAATTTATTCGTAAAATTTGACATTTCTAGCTTCCATTGTGATGTTTGTCAACTAGCAAAGAGCCATCGAGCATCCTTTCAGTTATGTTTAAATAAAAGTCCACTCCCTTCTATGGTTATACATTCTGATGTCTAGGGTCCATCCAAAGTTACTACTTTGAGTGGATCACGTTGGTTTGTTACTTTTATTGATGACTGTACTAGAACGACCCGGTTATACTTGATGACATCCAAAGGTAAAGTGAATTTGTTATTTTAGAAGTTTCATAAAATAATTGAAACTCAATACAGTATACAAATTCAGGTTCTCTGCAGTGACAATGGAAGAGAATATCAGAGTTCTAAACTTCAACAGTATTTGAAAAGATACGAAATTATTAATCAAACTACTTGTTCCAATACACCCCAACAGAACGGGGTTGCAAGGCAAAAAAATCAACATTTGTTGGAGGTTGTTCGAGCTTCACTAATAGAAGCTCATATGCCTTTTGTCCTATTAAGGAGAAGCACTTAACTCTTCAGTATATTTAATTAATCGGGTGCCCTCTAGCCCTATTAACTTTCAGACACCATTCCAAGCTCTTAGTGATACAGTTGTAGCCCCAATAGTCTCGAATTTGCCTCCTCATATTTTTGGGTGTGTAGCATGTCTGCACCTCCATAAACATCAATGCAATAAGTTGACTCCTCGAGCGTTACGATGTGTTTTTCTCGGGTATTCTACTCATCAAAAGGGATACAAATGATATCATCCTCCAACTCGATGAATGTTTATCACAATAGATGTTGTTTTTCATGAGGAATCAATGTATTTTTCCCCTAAGACTAAACTTTAAAGGGAGAACCATAAGGAAATTCAGACTCTAGATTATGATGTCCTAAACTATAATCACAATTTTGAGGAAAACGAATCCCCTGAATCTGGTAACTTGGATGTGGGCAACTTGGATCGAAGTGGTATAACCTTGGATTTAAGTGGTGACGACTCACAAGCTGGACCAGTCAATCATGAAGTGGATGAATTGGATTTAAGTGGTATGTCTTTAGATACAAGTGGCGATGAAAGTCTAAAAGCTAAAGACGTTGCTCCTCTATCGGAGTCAAACCCTTGCATAATACCAAACCAATCTTCTGTTGCAGATGTTCTTGATGTAGTTTCAGAACCATTTCTAAAACAGTTACCACAGTGTCACACCAGAGGTATTCCTAAACCCATATATGAACCTAACTTTCTAGCAAAATTAAATATCTCATAAGTCATTATGTGTCTAACCATCGGTTGTTATAATCAAATATGTCATTCGTAAATCAATTATCTACCGTATCTATTCCTAATAATGTGTAGGAAGCCTTAATTGATCCCAGGTGGAAAGCAGTTATGAACAAGGAGATGAAATCCTTACAAAAAAAAATGAAACTTGGAAACTTGTTGATCCTCCACCAGGAAAAAAACCAGTTGGATGTCGATGGATTTACACTATGAAGTACAAAATTGATGGCACAATTGAATGCTTCAAAGCAAGACTGGTGGCAAAAGGTTACACTCAAACCTATGGGATTGATTACACGGAGATATTTACACCTGTAGCTAAAATCAACACAATTCGAGTCTTGTTATCTTTAGCTGCGAATTTGGATTGGCCATTACAACAATTTGACGTAAAGAATGCCTTTCTATATGAAGAATTGTCCGAAGAAGTTTACATAAATCTCCCACCAGGATGCATGATACCAACAAAGCTTAGTCAGAAGGTGTGCAGATTAAAGAAATCGTTGTATGGGTTGAAACAATCTCCGAGAGCATGGTTTGGAAGGTTCACAAAGTCTATGATAGCTTTTGGCTATCATCGGAGCAATTAAGATCACATTTTATTTTTAAAGAAACAACAGGGTAAGATCACTGCACTCATTATATATGTGGATGATATGGTGGTTATAGGAAATGATCCTGAAGAAAGGAAGGCCCTACAAAATTACTTGTCCAAAGAATTTGAAATGAAAGATTTAGGTGATTTGAAATATTTTCATGGGATAGAAGTGTCTCGATCTAATAAAGGGATCCTTTTGTCTCAAAGAAAATATGTCTTAGATTTATTACAAGAGACTGGTATGTTAGCATGTCAGTCAGCTGAAACACCAGTGGAAGAAGGTCTGAAGTTATGTGTTAAGTCCAACCAGGTACCTATTGATAAGGGAAGATATCAAGGACTTGTAAGCAGATTAATGTACTTAGCGTACACACGACCAAATTTGGCATACACATTGAGTATTGTTAGCTAGTTTATGCATAATCCTGAAGAACAACATATGAATGCAGTTATGCGAATTTTAAGGTTTCTGAAGGCTGCTCCAGGAAAGGGGATTTTGTTCACTAAGAATGCAGATTACCAAAGCATAAATACATATACTAATGCTAACTGGGCTGGAGCTATAGATGATAGGCGATCTACTTCTGGTTACATTACCTTTGTAGGAGGTAATCTCGTTACATGGAGAAGCAAGAAACAGAATGTTGTTGCTCGCTTTAGCGTAGAAGCTGAATTCAGAGGTATGACCCTTGGATTTTGTGAAGCATTATGGCTAAGGCTTCTCTTACAGGATCTAGGTTACCAATCTAGGCAACCAATTCAACTCTACTATGATAATAAATCAGAATGTGATATTGCTCATAACCCAGTTCAACATGATCGTACAAAGCATGTCGAGGTAAACAGATTCTTCATTAAGGAGAAATTGGATGGAAAAATTGTGGAGTTGCCTAAGATTCAAAGCATCAAATCGAGTGTTCTCAAAGTTTTTAGACAAGTTGGGCATGTGTGACATCTATG
>Ga0325411_1003406_pt1 | contig 17911 bp, 10 predicted proteins | sample PopdelMetagenome_13_FD_206181 | JGI IMG/M metagenome (GOLD analysis project Ga0325411, IMG submission 206181) | Populus deltoides microbial communities from Bellville, Georgia, United States - Xylem-PdIQD-R4 | ecosystem: Host-associated > Plants > Phyllosphere > Stem > Wood/Secondary xylem...
GGATTAGTAGGAATTTATGGGCAATGGATAGCTCTCTTTGGTTTTCATGTTGCCACCTTATTCCATTTTGTTATAGTGGGAGTAGAACTTTATGTTATGAATTTTGAGAGATGATAAAAAAAGTGTTAGGTATTAGTGATAGAGCAAGAAAGTCTCGGTTGTTACTGATTTTAGCCATGAAAATGGTCCATTTTGGGCCTTTCTTTTTATGTTATTTTTTTAATTTAAAAAAAGGTACGTAGGTCACCTGTGAAAAAAGATCAACTTTTGAATTTCAAAATGGACATGTCGCTCGTGAAAATTGACTAATTTCAAGGAAGCATGAACTCTTGCTAAAATTATTTTTAGAATTTGAAAATGGTTGGTTGCCCATCAAAATAGATCAATTGTTAAATTTCAAAATGGGCAGGTTGCCCACAAAAATAGACCAATTTTAGGGAAGCATGGAGGTTTGCTAAATTTCTTTTTGGGATTGAAAATGGTAGGTTGCCTGTGAAAATTGGCCAGTTGTTGGATTTCGAAATAGGCAGTTCGCCATGAAAATAAACTAATTTCAGGGAAGCATGAACGCTTGTTGAAATTATTTTTGGAATTTAAAAATGGTAGGTCGCCAATAAAAATCAGCCAATTTTTTAATTTTAAAATGGGTAGGTCACCCATGAAAATAGACCAATATTTTTTTAAAAAAAAAAGCGGCAAGTCACTATGGTAATGAGACAATTTTCTATATAAAAAAAAAGTCTTTGGATGGGTGGATCACCCAGCAAGTCAAATAGACGTGTTTTCTTTACAAGCTCACTATGCAAAACCTTAATGAGATTTTACTTTGTAAACATTGTAAAGAGAAGGGCATTTATTGTTACCCATTTTGGACCTAAAAACAATATAAGACAAAAATATAAAAAGAAATCATAGAAGATTACCTAAGTAGGTGGTAGCTGACCAATATGACAAGTCAAAAAGTTGGAGGACCAAAATATATACGATTGGAAAAATTAGCAACCCATTTCTGACTCACAAAAAGCCCTATTAGTGAAAATATTTTTATTTAGGGTAAAGAAATAAAAATTTGGATGATTAAGAACTTAAAGAGAATTTTGTAAGACTTAATTAATTTTATTGAGAACTTGATTGCAAGGAAAATTAGTTTTTGGAGTCAATTTGGGTGTTAATTGAAAGAAATTAAAATTTGAGGATTGAAATTAGATTTTGAAAGATTTAATTCGTCAAATCAGGGGTTTAATTGTGAAAAAATAAAGTTAGAGGCCAATTACGAGTTTAATTGTAGATTCTAAAGACCAATAACCAACCTATAAGTGGTGCGTAATTTTGGGGGTAGAAATTGGTCAAATCAAAGGCCAAATTGAAAGGAGTTGGAATTGTAGTGGTCAATTAAGGATGAAATTGAACAAATTAAAAACCAATGACTAGTTTGTAAATGGCGTTAAACTTTAGGGCTGATATTTGAATTTGACAGGGTACAATTGCATGTAATTAAAAGTTTGAAGACAATTATGGGTACAATTAAAAGGAATTGGAAGAGTAGGAACCAAATTGAAATTGGCAAATCCTAAATTAAAAAAAAAACTCTAATTTCTAGGGTTTAACCTAAATGACGTGTCATTCACCCATTGGTCATCTTCTTCTTTGGCAATTTTGGATGATCGATTGAGCATGTTTAGGCAAATGAATATGGCATCTCTAACCACGTTAGGGGTTGTAACCACCACCATTCAACGAAAAAACACCCCCTCTACAAACTCATATGCATAAAATTAGACGTTTACACCCCAATTTTTCCTTAGAAGTCTCCAACATCTTGTCCCCAATCAGCTCCCTCTGTATTTTTAAATGCTAGGCTAATTGAGTTTATATTTTTGAAAGAATGAATGTGAACCTACTGACCTCTAAATTAAGCAAGGTTGGATCTAAAAGAAAAATGTGCACCTCCTTTACCAACCATAGGTGGTTTCCAATGATGTTTACATTGGGGTTGCTCTAGAAATCCTAAAAAATGATCAACCTAATCAACCTTGATTATGACATCCATTTTCCAAAATCCACCTATTTTTTCATGTGTTCACATTTGAAAGCCTCTGAGAGGGTTCTTGTCAAGGGCTTTAAAACCTCCCTTTTAAGATCAAAACGCCTCCAAGTCTAGCACAACCACCAAGGACCAAAACCACCATTACAAAATCAGTTTAGTACAAAAGTTTTCAGCTATTAACTTTTTCCCAAAACCCTTTGATCAAATAACTAAGATTTGATCAATATTTGATTGAATCCACCAAAAAAACCTAGAAAATCGCTATAAATATCCCTGGAAAAATCAGAAAAAGAGACAAGGAAAAAGGGATAGAAAAAATATAAAAAAAACATGGGGAAATTCTTTGTTAATAGACCCTATTAAGAAGGTTCTAAAGCCTAACATGGAAGGTCTAACAAGCTTTGAAAAGAGAGAGTGAAAGGGAAAGAAGGAAGGGGAAAAAACCAAAAGGAAAAACAAAAGCCTAGTGTCAGTGAGCTTGGAAAAGATATAGCCATGTAAAAAACTCAAAGGCGAAGTCCATGTGGCCTACCCATTCATGCTTTCTTATTGTATAATGACATTTTAGGCTTGTTTTGATATCACATGGTGTTAAGCTTGGATGTTGTTAAATTCATGAAGGTCAAAAACTAGAAGTTTAAAGCTTCAAACGAGCATTTCTAGCAAGGGTGAGCAAAAATACTGAAAAAATGATATCACCGAGAAAACTAGAAAAAACAATAACCTAAAAAATCGAACCGTGAAAAAAAACCGATTAAACCGATTAAAATTTTAAAAAAACCGACCAGTTCCGTTCGGTTTCGGTTTTATAATCTTGAAACCAAAAATACCAAACCGAACTGAACCCAAACCGAAAAAAACAGAAAAAACCGAGCTACCGGACAAAAACCGAGCCAAACCAAAAAAAACCTAGCCAAACCGGTTTGAACCGGTTTTTGTCCAAAAAACCAAACTAAACTGAACCAAAATCGGTCAGTTTGAATCAGTTTTGATTCAGTTTTTTTTTTAAATTCGGTTTGGTTACTTTTTTTTATAAAAACCGAACCGAACCGAAAATAATCACCCCTAATTTCTAGGTTTTGTAGTAGTTTAAACATTTATGACTTTTTGTTGTTAAATGTTCTTAATGTTCATCCAAAGAACATTGTCTTGATTACTAGTTTCAGGTTTCTTTTTTATTTGATTTTTGTTTATGCATGTTTGTATAACTTGTTTAATCGATAATCTAGGGTCTTCATGCATCCATAACAACATTTTTATAGATTTTTAATCCTAGGGTTTCGTTTTAAACCAAAACCTATTTTGACAAAATCATGTTGATTCTTTGATAATCGAAATGAATGGATGTTTAATTCTTGGCAAACAAAACCCTGCCTTTGATTGCTTGAAAACTTGTCTGGATTGAGATTTGTGTTGCTAGGTTTGGTTTAAATGTTCATTGATGTTCTTTGTGTTCTTCAATTTCTCTGGATTTTGATCTATTTTGACAAATAATTTTTTAGTTTTTTTTTTTGTTTTCTTTCAAGTATGATTCATTTTGGTTTCTAGTTTAAGTGTTGGTTTATTTTTCAAGTCAAACTAGTGGTTTTTTGTTTGGTTTATTGTCGAATCAAGAATTTCTGGTCAAACCATGATTTTCGATTCGGTTCAAGATTGAACCAGTGTTTTTGAATCAACCTGATTGGTTTTGTTTTGGGTCAAGTACCTAGGCTTTGTTTAGTTGGTTACTTTTTTTTTAGGAATATTTTGCCTGAAAGGTTGTTTGGCAAGCACATTACTGAGCATATTTTGACAATTTTGTTTTGAATAAAAATATTTTTTTTGTCAAACATGCCCCAAGTAATTTTCTAAAATTCTAAAAAAATCAAGGACCAATTTAAAATTGTTTATGGGTCCCAAGCACATTTGTTCAGTAATTTTATTAATATTGTGGTTATAGATTTATAATGTAAGATGTTGACATGGTATTCAAATATTTGTTTTCCGTCGAAATCTCAAAATTTTCAAAATTTCTGAAAACAAAATCTTAATTCAAAAATACAAAAATGTATTTTATTTGATGTGCATTCGGTCAAATCTCTCAAAAGATAAAAAGCATATTTTTCTTTATATATATATATATGATATGATTCATCATTTTTTATATACATAAAAATTCAAAAGCATATCTTTACATGCACTTTTAAATTTAATAACCAGTTTATTGAATTAATGGTCAACATTCTGGTATAAATATTGAACCTGCAAAAAGGTTGGCATTTAAATACTAGAAGTTAACTAGAAAATTCTTAGAATTATTTCGGGTATTCACCAATTTTAATCGGAAATAAATTTTCACCACAATATACGAGTTGTGAAAACTCTTTTGCTTTCCAGAATAGGTGAACGTTGTTAGGGCACTTACATGGATTCTTCTCACAATAATTTATTTGGGCATACGAGTCCATAATAAATTTGAAACGCCAAATGTATTCATGAGAATAAATATTTATTCTAAGACATAGGCGAATCATTGGTTAGGAACCCGTCAATACCTTAAAGCCATATTCAAATCATGCAATGCAACTTACCTCAGGTAAGGTGCACTGGGGTGCCTAATGTATTTGGTTAATTATATTACGGTGATAATTTTGTTGCATGTTTTTCCAATTTGTATTCATTGTTTCTTTTTAGTTACCACGTTTTCAAGAAACATGTCCTAGTTCAACAAGAGTCATTAAGTAGTAGTGTTAGTGATCGGGTTGTGAATCTAAAGGAATATTATGAAAAGACACCTAATAAAGAAGGTACCCACCAAAGTTCAACCATTCAGGAAGATAGATTAGACATCTCTTCATCGATAGAGCCTATTTCAAGCAAATGGATAGAAAAGTGATTTCTCAATATAATTGTTTTATCCCATGATGAATTTATTTTTATCGAGTTTTTTTAAGTTTTACAAGTTTATGAAAATGGATTTTTTTAAATTGATTTCTAGGCGTACTAACGTCGAAGCTGCTCGTTTCATCACATCAATAATGAAGTGGTCATTTAAAGAACCGTTATTTTAATGGAATCAGCTTCATGGCCATCCTAAATGGACTTATATGGTAGATTCTTGATCGAGAAAGTTTAAGGTTAGATAAATAATTTGAAATTCTAGTAACTTGTTATTTAAATTATGAAAATTAATTCATGTATGAAATCAATTAAGTAGAAATTTGTATAGACCGAGGGTAACAAGGTGCTTGTGAAGAGAGTATAGGAAACCATAGTGTGAATAGGTGATTTTAAAGAACCAATATTCAATACATTCTTATAATTAAGTTGTTAATGTTGTGTTATTATAAATCTTTATTCTTTTATTTTTCTTATCTAATTTTTATATAATAAATTTAAATCATATATGAGTTACTATTGGTTTTGCCAAATCACGTGATTTTTTGTATAATGCACATATGAGCAATGAAGAAGGTCATGTCGTAAAATATAAAGATATGGAAAAGGTATAGATCAAAGGATGTCATGGATAGTAATTGGACAAACTATATTCAGTTTGTGTTATCAGAAAAGTTTATAAAGCACTCAATATCTGGTAAATAAAATTAAAATAAAAAAACTTATGGTTCGATGAGCGAGCACACTGGAAGAGCAATTCCATTTATGTTCCATGTAAAGCACTTAGTAAGACTTCATTATGATATATTTTATTCTTTTTCTTAAAGTTTTAATTACTTATTTATTAGTGAGACTTTTGACAAACTATTTAATTTGTAGGAAAAAAAATCTTAGTTGAGAACTGACTCCTATAGAGTTATATGAGAAATATCAAGAAAGCAGATAAAAAGAAAAAATAGAAAACTTTTATCAATAAAAGAACGGACACATTCAATGTAAGTGTTTTGATAGCTATCATTGATTTTAGATTATTTATTTGCATCAATAATATGAAATGTAATTGAGTTTTAAACTTGTTTTTAATTTTATTTTATATGAGAGATATAACACCAACATAGTTGAGAAATTTAGTAAAGACACTTCCACACATTCATTGTAAATGTGGTTGGAGACTGCTGCAAGTGATGGACCTAGTAAGAATTAGGTTTATGGTTTACCTATGACATTAACCCGAGAATTAAAGGGGGATCCTACTGTTTTAGCTTTAAGCAAACCACATGTCGACCCAGTTATTCATCAAGGAATTTGATAAGATTGTGTAAAAAAAGGTTTAGTAATAAGAAAATGTTAAAGGTTTAGTAATAAAAAGATGTTAAGTTGGAGAAGATGAGTGCACAACTCTTAGAACAAAATAGGATGTATTAGGCTCAATTATGTGTAGTTATGGGTGTGTCTTTTCCTTTCTATCCACCTCCTCCTTCAACACCTCGGATGTGATGTACTGGTTTAGGTTAATTTAAATGCATGAAGAGTTGTAATTGGAACTTAATTATATTATAACTAACTGATTAGGATTTCTTGTGGGCGGATAAATTGATTTATGCTAATCATATTTGGAGTTAATTATAGATTATGTGATTCGTTGGAATTTTGTTTCATTACAATTTGAGGTTTAAATTAATAGGTTTTACAAATTTTGGATGAATTGGGTTAAATTAATATGTTTTTATTGAATCATAAAATCACAAAACAAAAAAAAATCAAATCAGATAAAAAATTAAAAATCCTCGACAGAAAATATATTATGTCGGTAATTATAAATTTATAAGATTTTTTATTTCATCGCCTATTATGTTGGCAATTGAAACACCTAAAGATTTTCTAATGGAAAATAGGGTAGCCAAAGCTTATTCTAGGTGAAAATATTTTATTAAGGATTCTGTTGGTGTTTAAAATGCTGACAGAATAGGCGATAAAAAAACCTAACAAGTTAGTTTTTGACGTTACTATTTTATTGTCGTGTAAAATGCCAACAAAACTTTCCTTATACATCAACATAATATTCTATCAGTATTTTGCAATTCTATGGTAGTGGAAGAACATTTGACGAGATTTTGTAAGTTCGATTTTAATTATTTATATTGTTTAGAGCACTTTATGTTTGTTTATGTTGGAAATTTCAGTTCTAAATAAATTCTATGTGTTTTGTATATGTTGTTTTCAATCTTCCATTGCTTTTATAAGGCTTATATTTATTACTACTTGGTATAAGAGCCCGTTAGATGTAAAAAAAAAAAAAATAGAAAAGTATTGTAATGAAATTATAAAATATAAAGTTAGTCATGAAGGAAATAAGGTAGTTATAAGCCAAAGATATGTTACAAGTATTGAAGAATTGGCTAGGCAAGAGCAAGAATTTCACAAGAATAGGCTAAAAGTTAAAGTGTCTTAGAATTCTTGCAAGCAAGCTTAAGAGAGTGCATTTTGTTATGAATTAAACAATCGCAAGCGGCTAGTTACAAACGATAAACAATACAATAATGAAGAAATAAAAACTATAATTTTTTGTGTTTAAATTTTGTTAGGGTTATACAAGCTTAAACCATACATCTTCTCAGTAAAATAAATCAAATTAATTATTATTAAAATGATTTGAACTATTAGTTAGACAAGAAGATAAAAACATGGCTTTATGTACTTTGATTGTTTATTTGGATTAAGCACTACCGAAATGTCTCAAAGAAGGTTATCCTGATAGGTTTTGCTTTTGGCTTGGATGAACCTAAGTTAAATGAGATCTCCATTGCTCCCTACTTAAATAATCCAATATCCGTGTCCCTGGGACTGGTTCAAGGTAAGTTATTGCCTTAACTGATGCTCCTGCTCTTGCTCCTGCCCTTCGCCTCCACTGTAAAGATCCAACATTCCCCCTCTCCTCCTATCTAGTCATCCTCGAGCGCCAAGAACGCCTTAGTAGATACATTTCAAAATGGAGTTTGCTAGTTTATCTTGATAGTCTGAGGGTTGTGAGAACCATAAGCATAGTTAGCATCCTAAAGGCAAAAGTTAGGAGAAAGATGTTGCTTTGAGGCTCATTCTAGATCAAATAGTTCTATAGGGCCTGTATGGAGCTATTAAAACAAATAGAAAATCAATGCTCAGTCTTAACTGGTTACTTACTTTAAAGTCAAAATACATTATATAACCTTTGTTTAGTTTTGGTCAACTCAAATTGTGTTGGTAAGTCATTCTAAACTTGTTATTCTAAGTGTTCCCACATGAGTAGTCTCTCTTATAGGTATTATAACGTCTAATTTTCTTAAGAAGATATAGTGTTGTCTCTTCAAGTTGTTTGTTTTCAAAATATTATAATTTAGAAGACCCAAATATTATAATACTCAAGAATTTAGTATAGCCAAGATAGAACAAGATCTTCATAATTGGTCAATGCCTAAATTCGAAATAATTAAGAAGCATGTATATATTCAAAAAAAATTCTTTTAAAATCTTTATAGATTATTCAATAAAAACTATTGAAAAAATAAGAGCTTTAAATGAATCTCATGAAACTATACAACTCTTTTCCTTTAAAGCCATTAAAAGTCTTTTGCAAACTAATTTTAACTTTATATATATATGAGCTATTCATATAAGTGTTAAACCACTATTTAGATTAGGTTTGGATGTATACGGATACTCTTGATCTTAAGAGATGCAAGATGTTATAATTTTAAAAATTTATTATTAGGAATTCTTGAGTCTACTATTGAAATTGGACTAGCTTACTATATTGACTGATGATGTTTCAAAATTCAATATTCTCAAGAATAAGGTTTTTTAGTATTTGGACAATGGGTGATTATATGTTCATGTCAATATTTCATTCTTCAAAACTCAAGAAGTGGATGGTTGGTGGTAAAAGGACTAACACCTGCAAATAGTCCTTTTTGTGGGGTTTAAAGACCCTCGGGTGATAAAGTCAGTAATTTTTAAGAAAGAGATGGTAATAAATGAGAGAATGAACCTTAAATTCCAATAACAAGAGTGATTGTTCTTGTTTTGGTATGATAAATGCTTTGAGATTTAAAAATATTATTGTCTAGAGGATAAAAATTGTGAATTCTTTATTTGTGTAGTTTAGAGGATATTTATAGCGTTGAACCATATTGTTTTTGCTAAAGTTGAGGGGTTAGAGAGTCATTTTCTTCTAATAGCATTAATGAGAGACAAATATCCCTTACACAATATTAATGAGGGACAAATATCCCCTACATAATATTAATGAGATGGAAATATGATAGGTTTTTAAGAAATTTTGTGTATACCTATAGGTGTAGGAAGAATAGTACCCCCTAACATTAACATTGTATGTTAAAAGTCATAAAAATAAATAAGCAAGGTCTTATGGTCTAACATAAAGCCTATAATGATCTCTGGATCCTTAGCCCTTTGTGTTTGGCACACTACAAGACCCATGGTCAATGGGTATGGTAGTGAGCCAAATCTATATCCAATTGAGCTTGGCACATAATCAAGCTCAAGTTCGATAAGTCGAGAAGGTCATCAGACTCATGCCAAAATAGGCTCAGCATGTAGCAAAACCAAAAGGCAATAGGTCTACCAACTCACTAGACCCAAAACCATTTAGGTTTGGCATGGTGTCACACCCATGAGTGGTGGCTTTGACAACTTGCTAGACTCATAGCTGTTTAGGCTCGACACATAGTGGAGCTTATAGCCATTGTGTAAAACCCTTCATAATCATAGGGATAAATATGAACCATAGGATAAATTGAGAAAAATAAAGTAATAGAAATTAAGGACTAATGCCATGAAATAAGAAAAAAGAAAAGAAAAGGGGTTAAAAAGATAAAAGAAAAGAGGTTTAAGGATGAAAATGACTATTCATCTAATAGCTAAACTGGTCTGACCATTTTGAGAAACGGTTAGACCAATTTAGGGAAATGATCGAACCGTTTTTGAAAACCAGTAAGACCGATTTGTAGATCTTCTTTAAAACAGAAAGTTCAGTTGAGAGAAAAGATAAAAATCTCATTTTTCTTCCCTTCTCTATAAACCCCCAGTTATAATTTTTCTAGGGTATTAAAATATGAGAAATTTAACCAATAGTAAAATGAGTTAAATTAAATTAAAGAAACCTAAATCAAGATAAAAATGGTGAAATTAATGAAATAAAAAGTGAATATAGTACTAAATTGTTAGAAAGGAAAATTTTGTGATGACGAAATGAATACGTAAGACCAAGAGAGGTCAATGTTCAAATAACAAAAGGTTAGGGGTTTATATACAAATGATAAAAAGGGGTGAGGGTAAATGTGCAATTAACAAGAAGATAGCACTATAAATACCATTATATTTTCTCTCTTGCAAGGACTTGCAAGAGCAAGAGAGGGATTATAGTTATTTGACCTTTTCTTCTCATTCCTTGATGAAATTTACACCAAAATGTTAACCTAGGGTGATTAAAAAGAGTCAATAAGGTGGTTTAGAAAAAGGCTGGAGAGAAGACAATGATGGCAGAAACTCTTATAGCTATAACTCCACCTTTCATCGTTGGATCAGAATGATATTTGGATAGATTGTTCTCCACCATGTCTTGTACATTCTCACTGGAGGGATCTTCTATATCAGTCTCTGATTGAGAGATATCACTGAAGAAATATCTGGGAAAAATACACTTCTTGACAGTCTCAGTCGCCAACCATTTTCTCCTCCGTCCACCGTTGGATCTGGCTATAATTTGGATGTGTTTTTCTTCCAGATGCTATCTAGATTTTGAATATTGGAGATCAGAAACAAACACTCTAAACAAAATTTATGCTTCTTGCATAGTAGGTTTGTAATTTCTAGGAGAGGCATCGACTGCGGGACCCCAAGCTAGTAGAACGAGACCACTAAGAGAAATAGGAGGGACCACAGGCATGGTACAGCAATAGGGGAGCACAAGTAGAAACTTATACTACAAGTAGGTGATCTGCACCTATGCTTTCAAGTTAAATTTCATGATTTAATATGTTATTGATATGAAATGTGAATTATCGAATGTTGGATATTTTATGAAAGAATGAAAGTTTACGTAATGATGTTGTTATTTTGGATAGTATCCCGAATGTATATGTGTTCAAGGTGAATGGTCTTTCATGTGAATTGCCAAGTGATGAAAGTATCATTGACATAGAAAATATGAGAAGTGTGATATGTGGCATGGACTAGTATATATTTAGTATATGTTAGGATCCCAGGTAAGGGGATCACCATACATCGATACCTATGGGGCATGGACTAGCATACATTTAGTGTATGTTACAATCCTAGGTAAGGAGATCATCATGTATTGGTTGACATATATTTAGTGTATGTTAGGATCCCGGGTAAGGGGATCACCAAGCATCGATGAGCATACATTTAGTGTATGTTAGGGTCCCAGGTAAGGACATCGCTATGCATCGACGCTTGTGGGGTGATATGACACCGGTGAAATTGGTATCGGCAATGTGTTAGGTGAAAATAGTTGTGGTTGATTTTATGGAATCTTGAATGGAAGTTGAAAAAGAAAGATGAAATAGTTTTAGTAGTTGAATGAGAAAGATTTCCAATGGAAACAAAAGGAGAGAAGTAAATAGAATATGAATACATGTTTACCTTTTCAAATTATTGGATATTTATGTTTTTATACTTATTGTAATATTCATGTTTCAATAATATGCATTTTGTTTCAAGACCATCACATTCACGACAGAAGTAGATTCTAACTTTTTGTTCACTTTTTGTTATCTAGTTCTAGAGAGTATATCCTTCTATTTTGTAATATTAAAACATTTATATAACTTAATTTGTATAACTAATGTTTACACTTGAATAGATGAACTTAACTCTCAAATTCATATAATCATGTTCCATAAATGCATGTTTATCTCATTTATCCCTCTATAATGATATTTATTGTTCATTATATGTTATAAATATTGTGATTGTGACGATGATGATGTTGTGGGATTTAGACCTAGGATGATTGGGTCGTGATTGAGTTATGAGATGTGCAATATTAGAAGTTTAAACAGGTTATTTATCAATAACTTGAGACCTCTCAGTATAGGGGAGACTCTGCCAAAATTTTGATAGACTTTTATATGAAAACTGTATAAAAAAAAACCTGAATTTTCACGTGTGATTATAGAAAATTCTGGGATCTTACACATTAATTATAGCAACTCGCCAGAGTTATGCCCACTTGGTCTTAACAAGTAGTTAAACTCATTAATGTTGGGTAAGGTAGCTCGCCAGACTCATGTCCATTTAGGTTCATCACAAAGTTGAACCCGAGGATGTTGGGTATGTGAGTAGACCCACATCTGCTCAATATATAGTCAAACCCAAGGATTTTAGGTGTGGCAGCTCATCAAACTTATGTTTGCTTTGCCTCAGAACATAGTCATACACAAAGACTTTGGATCTGGCAGGTCATCATACTCACATCTACTTAGGCTCAACATGTAGCTAACCTTAAGGATGTTGGGTTTGACAACTCATTAAACTTATGCCCGCTTAGGCTCAACAAGTAGTTGAATCCAAGAAAGTTGGGTCTAGCAGCTCACCATACATATGCCTACTAAGGCTCAGCTCGAGCCTCATCCAAGGACATTAAGCCTGGAAGCGAGCTAGGCCCATATCACATTGGCCTAATATTATGCCAAGTCTAAAGATGTTGGGTATGCATGCAAGTCCTACTCGCCTATCATTGGGTTATCACCCTGTCTTTAGACCTTCTAAACAAGGATTTGGGTTAAAAATTAAAATTTTAAAATATATTGATCCATCACTTGCTTTTTAAATTATACGATAACGGTAAATGATCCTAATGTACTCTATACATTAACTCTTACTATTCAACCATAAAATAAGGATTGGATAGATAACACTAGGGCTATAACTATACTTTATAGAATAAGTTATAAAGTTATGAATATCACTATAAACCCAAAAGCTCTTAAAAAGAAACTTCATTACTTAAAGCAAGTCATCACAATACTAATATTTTTATCTTAAAATGATTAAAACAAGATGAAATAATAAGTTCACCAAAATAGGACTTAGAAAAAATAGTACCACCTAAAATGTAAAAAAAATCAAAACTAATAATAAAAAGCCTTAATGGTAGTGTCTTCATACAATTTGAATCCTTTAAGAAATCTATTACAATAACTAATTTTCCTTCAACCTTTAAACAATCAACTTCTTTAATACAAACTTTTCCTATGCAGAACCATTAATAGTAAATATAGACTTAAAAGGAGTCAATTTTAATCTAGACATACCTTGGCTTTTCTAGCAAGACAATAAACAATGTCATCTACCTATACTAACATGCAAGTACTCAACCAATTAAATGTTACACTATAAAATTTCATAGTTTTATCGACAGACCGAATTCGTCGGTGTGAGATTCAGACTTCGTTGGTAAATTTTTTACCAACTAAATCACCAACAAAAAGTGTCTGTCGGCATGCCTTTCGTCAGTGATCCCACTTTTCATCGCTAACTTTGTCGGTAAAAAAATATTGCCGATGGTTTTACAAACAGAAAATGCGCACCAAAAAAAAATTTCCTACTTGAAATATACCGACGGATGTATTCCGTCGGTGATAGTCGCATATCCAGTAAATATTTTTCAGCTGTTGGTAAAATGCCAACGGACTCTATCTGTCAGTGAATATGTCGGTGATTGTGGCATTTTCAGTAAATAATTCTCATCTCTTGGTAAAATGCCAACGGACTCTATCTGTCTGTGAAAACATCGGTGAGTGTGGCATTTCCAGTAAATACTTTTCAACTCTCTATGAAATGTCAACGAACTATATCCATTTGTAAATCCGTCGGTAGGGATTTTAAATTTGTTTTTTTTAATTATTTAGAATAAATAATATAAAATTATATAAATTAATAGTAAAAAAACCAATTATGCAAATAAAATTTTATTAAACACCAAAAATAAAAAAAAAATAAAGTTAAATAATATTCATTACAAATTGAATGTGTTTCCAAACAAATATTAAATTAGTACAATGGCGGAGCTGGAGGAGGAGGAGGAGGCTGGTTGTTTCTGGAACCATACGGCCAAAAAAGGGGCGCACATGTATCACCACTCTGTGATGTCATGTTCATGACCATTTGGCGAAGTTGTTCATAATTCGCCAAGAGTTGCTCGTATTGCTCGGTGAGATAAGCCGTGTGAACTATGTTTTGTTCATAATTCGCCGATAGTTGCTTGTATTTTTTGGTGAGATGAGTCGCGTGTTGCTGCAAGGCCACAAACTCCTTAGATTGGGTGCTCGATACTGATTGGGAGCTCCCAATGGTTGAGACACTACAGGCCGCCCACAAGTTCTCAGCCGTAGTGTTGGAGAGCCCGTACACCAAATTTTTATCTGGTCTACCGGACGATCCTACCTCTATCCATAAATCTGGATCGAAATCCGGATGGGTCGAAAGATCGTCCCCATATCTCTCCCTCAACCAACTATTATAGGTCTCCTGAAAATGAAAAAAGAAATCATCATATTCAATTCAATAAAAATAATAACTTACGAAATAAAATGATTGGACGAACATACCATAAAGTGTTGAGCGTGGTTGTCAACAAACTGTTGCACCCTCTTTTGATGGTCTTGACTCCGCAGGTGCGTCTCTATAAACAGCTCTATTGGGCTCGGCTCACGTCCAAGAGACATAGCCTGTAAGGAAAAAAATTAATTAAGTAAGAACAAACTATTTAACGATATATTTCATTTAAATTAATCTTACCATCTGTTTCGTATGTGCAGCAAATGGAACGGAGCTGCTAGTGTGCGTTATTACCGAACCATGAATTTGCCGGTTCTGGTTGCCAGCACCGGACTATGAGTGTCGTGTGAACCACTTAGATGTGACATGCTCAATATATTGCGGCCGTATATCTCCCGGGATGTATAGCAGTTTGAAATCCCTCCAAACCACCACGAATTTCCAGCCTTGGAGACCGTTATCTCTTACAATTTTTTTTTTTATCTTTTTTTGTACTTCATACCAAAAATCACGCAACCTACTTTCATAGTAACAAATTAGATTTTAAAACATAAATTTTTTTAAAAAAATATATCGTATTGTTTTCGATGTTACCTAGTTGCCGCATGATTTTCTCATACCCTCCTCACAACATTGTCAAATGAGTTGTTCCACTTGAATTTGTGTTGTGTATAAATAATTTATTTAAAATATAAATAATAATTTATTAAAAATAAGATGAAAATTGAAAATTAACACCAACCTCAAATTTGTCAAACCATGCATTGATATTCAGTATCTATTCAGGATGTCTGGATACCTGACTCCATTGAAATAATCGAATCTCCATTGACGATTTAAATATCGATGATATTTCTTGGGCGGCCTCAATGTTTGTGAACTGAAAATAAATTAAATTAATAAAATATTGATTAATTGTTCATAAATATGTTATAATTAAAAAAAAACTAAAACCAAAACAAACTTGCATTAAAAGATCGTCCTTCCATTGTGTCTCGTACTTACAGGTGAATTGATTTCGTTGTGAAACCATGCTGGAAGAGGCATCATCGATAAACGACGCAGGTGCCTCTTCTTGATTGGCATCTAAGGATATGTCATCCTCGCTGCTAGAAGAACTAGCTACAACCCAATATGAGCGACGAGCTGTTGATTTCGTTCTGCGCATCTACATAATTTTATACGAATAATTACATAATTAAATTCGATTGTTAAAAACAATTCAGCAGCACCTCCTCTTTATTGGAGACTACCCAAAGTTTTCAAACTTGTATATATTAACAATAGCCACAACCAATTGACCCTATTTAAAAATCTTGTATATAACCTAACATCTATACAAATAACAATTAAAATTAATGGAAATAATTAAACACATATCATGCAATAATAGAGTAAAATTGAGATAAAATAATTAAATTTATTCCTACATATTCAATTACTAATTACAGGGTAAATTCAACAATAACAATTAAAATTCAACAAAGTATTCAATTATTATGGCAATACAAACAATAAAATATATTGAACAAATTTAAAAAAAAAAAACTATAAACTTTAGTTGTGTTTATTTCAAGACTTTATCTACATTATAAAAATACACCAAAACAAAAAAAAACACAACAAAAATAACAATAGCTAAAACAAAGAAAATATAAAAAAGTAAAATCATTAAACATATTAAATGGAAATACATACCTTTTAATTTGCTGAAGATTCAAGTAGAGATTAAAAGCTAAAAAAAAATTTAAGGAAATAAAAGGAAAAACCGAAAACCAAAGCTTTGAAACTAAGCAGATAAAAGAAATGAACTGAAGGAGCGGTCGCAGGAATTTATAGCGTAGTTTTCCCGATGGATTCACCTACGGATATTTAAATAATATTAATTTTAATTAAATTATTGGTGATGTTTTGAAATTCCGTCAGTAAATTTTGAATTTCACACCAAAATTTTTTAATTACCCTTCATATTTTTCACAGTCCGTCGGTAATTTTGTCGGCTAGTGCACGAGGACAGAGATGCATTAATGCCCACCCTTTGGAATTCTCACCGTCTGTCGGTGATTCTGTCTGTAATTTTGGACCGCCGACAAATGCCAACGGACTGTTTCTGTTGGTATCAACGTCGGTGATGCATTTCCAGTAAATATTTTGCAACTCTCTATGAAATGCCTAATACCGCCTCTAGTAAAATTTATGGGAATAGATGTTGCGAAATTAATAAAACCCTGAACCCCGTTACAATAATTCATCCTCCGCAATCCTTGAGATGAATCTTGATACATCCATAAACGATCATCCATGACTTTTATCGAACCTTTATAAAATTATGATAACAACAAGTATTAATTAACTATGTTAGGTAAATAAATTTGCAAAAATATTGGTTTACCTCGAGATTATCCAACAAGCTAATTACAACTTCTCATAAATATTCATTATCAATTATCAATATCCATACAAATTTATACATATAAATTTACGTAAATTACAACTCCGCAATAGCATTGATAAGAATTAAAACGGATCCGTTAAACAAGCTATTAATTATTTTACCACAACACATGTAATTCGGTAATTCAACAAAGTTTCAACAATTTACAAACAAATATAATTTTAAAAAATCTAAAACAAACCATAACAAGTACAAAATTATACATTCATATACTACAAGTTTGTTTGAGAAATAGCAATAAAACATGTACATACAACATACACTAAAAAAACAATAAAATTGATATTTAAATGTTAAAATTAAAAAAGATAGATTTACTTACAAAAAATAATAAAATCCACAATAAATCAGAACAAGGATGTGTTGTGACCACAAAACTTAAAGAAATATGACTTGTGTTGAGAAGAGAGGGATGTTTTTTTAGGGGGTGGTTGTTTGTAGTTTGGGAGGGAAGTGTTGGGATGGGGAAGAAAAAGGAGAAATAGAGGAGGAGAGAGGCGGCAGAGTAGTGATATATTCACTTTTTCCGATGGAATCACCGACGGATTCATTCTGTCGGTGATTCCATCGACAATTCTGACTGAGAATTGGTCACGTCACTGTACGGAAATCCGGGTTTGAATCCCTCGGTGATTCTGTCGGTAAAATCACCCACAAAAAGTTTCATGTCAGCGAACCGTCTTTTTTTTATTCTAGATATTTTGTCTGTAATTTCATCGATATATACCGACTGCAATATTCCGTTGGTATAAACCAACTGAATTACGAACAAAATAGTGTTCATTAGTAATTATCACCATAATTTATCGACAGAATTATTCAATCAGTAATTCCGTTGGTGTTAAGTGAATTTTTGGTAGTGTTATATCTCAAAAATTTACAATTAGCACAAAAAATATTAGAAAGAGAATATCAAGAAAATACTATCAAGAGAAAACCATTTGAAAATA
>Ga0325411_1003410_pt1 | contig 17909 bp, 8 predicted proteins | sample PopdelMetagenome_13_FD_206181 | JGI IMG/M metagenome (GOLD analysis project Ga0325411, IMG submission 206181) | Populus deltoides microbial communities from Bellville, Georgia, United States - Xylem-PdIQD-R4 | ecosystem: Host-associated > Plants > Phyllosphere > Stem > Wood/Secondary xylem...
AATTAAACAAACTAAGAAATCTCAAAATAAACAATCTAAAAATATAAAAATAAATAAAAAACAATAAAAAATCCTAAAAATATATTTACTTTTCTAAACTATATAGAAAATAAATAAAAATAACTAAAAAAATAAATATTTTTTCTTAAAAATCCTCCTACATCACCAACTAGTTATAAGCATGTTATTTAAATAAAATCTTATCATAATCTAAAAAGAAAATTTCAACAAAACAAAAAAAAAAAAGAAATCATAATAATTTTTACGCAGTGAATGAAAATATAAAAGAATAATAAATTCATAAAAACTATATAAAAATCACAATAATATATATATATATATATATATATATATATATATATATTATTCTCATTGAATATCCATATGCATTATTTAAAAAAAAAACTTTGTATGTTAAACTCAATATATAATTATTCATTAAGTAATTATACATATTACCATAAAAAAACATAATTTTATTAAAAGAGAACGGCATAATCAAATAATTTATTAAATACAATTGTAATTATTTATTTAAAGTGGAATTTATTTTAAAATATTAATATCTCTAAGGGTTAAGTGAATGAAGTTCATGTGTGCATAGGCTTTAAAAGACAACCTAAGCACGCCTAGGTTTGCAATGGTAGGGCAAGTGTTATTAATAATAAACTAAATCTGTTCAGTGATTCTGTATAAGTTTATAAGAAAATGCTAAGTATTTTTTTATCTCATTTTTTTTTGTTTTTTATACTTTTATGGATTTGTTTTTTGCTTTTTTTTGTGTATTTTTTTTAATAATTTTTTGTTTAATTTAGTTTGTTAATGTTAATTTTTTTATTTAGTTATCAGATTTTCAAAACACGGATCCCGGATTTGACGGGTTAACCTGGTTTGACGAGTTAACCTGAATTTTTTTTCTTTTCTTTTTAATTAATAACATATACTAAAATTGTTCAGTGTTTCACTGTGCAGTCCATAGTGAAACGTTAAGCTGCTTTATTTTTTGTTTTTATTTTTTTCTGTTTTATTTATTTTATTTTTTTGTTTTTTATGCCTTTATGGGTTTTTCTTTTTTTTTTTTGCTTTTTTTGTGTTTTTTTTCTTTTAATGAATTTTTTTGTTTAATTTAGTTTGTTAATATTAATTTTTTTTTAGTTATCAGACTTTCATGACACGGATGCTGGGTTTGACGGGTTAACCTGGTTTGACGGGTTAACCTGGAATTTTTTTTTTTTTGCTTTTTTTAAAGTTTGACGAGTTAACCCGGAATTTGTTTTTTGCTTTTTTTCTTTTTAATTAATTTTTTTCCATTTAGTTTAGTTTTTTAATGTTAAATTTCTTTCTATTTAATTATCAAACTTTCATGACACGTATCTCAGGCTTGTTGGGTTAACCCGTCAATTTTGTTTTCTATTTAGTTATCAAACTTTCATGATGCGAATCTCAGGTTTGATGGGTTAACCTGGTTTGAAGGGTTAACCCAGTTAATTCATATTTTTTTCTTTTTCTTCATTAGTTTTTTTCTTCCTGATGGTTTTTTTTCTTTGTTTTTTTAATTAATCTATTTAATTATCACACTTTTATAACACGATCTTGCAGCCAGACCCACATTCAAGACTCTTGGGTCTGGTGTTGTAGCCAGACTCACTTAAACTTGAGTCATGTAAGTTTAATATTATTATTAATATTATAAATATTAATTTTGGGTCAAGTATTGCAGCTAAACCAAAGGCTCTTGGACATATCTTTGCAGAAAGACCCAACACTCTTAGATCTTAGCCTTTTTTGATATTTTTATGCAAGAAAAAAAATTTAACCCGTGGCGTGTGCTTTTGTTTTTTTTTTTATCTTTTTCTTTTTAAGCCTTTTACTATGGATTGCACAATACAGTTCACAGTGAAAAGGCTGATGCCTTTAGTTTTTTTGTCTTTTTTTTAATTATTTTTTTTAATTTAGTTTCTTAATATTAAATTTTTTTCTATTTAATTATCAGACTTTCATGACATGGATCTCAGGTTTGACGGGTTAACCCAGTTTATTCAGATTTTTTTCTTTTTCTTTATTAGTTTTTTTCTTTCTATAATTTTTTTTCTCTTTGCTTTTTCATTTTTAATTAATCTTTTTTAATTTATTTCATTAATAATAAATCATTTTTCTGTTTAGTTATCACACTTTCATGACATGAATTCCAGGTTTGACGGATTAATCTAATTTGGCGGGTTAACTATGTTGATTCAGATTTTTTTTCTTTTTTCTCATTAGTTTTGTTTTTTCAATTTCATCTTTTAATATTGTATATAGTCCACAGTAAAAAGGCTAAGGCCTTTAGTTTTTTTTTTTTTTGCTTTTTTCTTTATGCCTTTCACCGTGAACTGCACAGTGCAGTCCACGATAAAAAAGCTGATGTTTTTTTTCTTTTTAATTAATTTTTTAATTTAGTTTGTTGATATTAAATTTTTTTCTATTTAGTTATCAGACTTTCATGACACGGATCTCAGGTTTGACGGGTTAACCCACTTAATTTAGATTTTTTTTCTTTTTCTTCATTAGTTTTTTTCTTCTTATAAGTTTTTTTTCTTTTATTGTTTCTTTTTATTTAATATTTTTTTTATTTAATTTAGTTCATCAATATTAAATTTTTTTCTATTTAGTTATCGACTGATGCCTTTAGTTTTTCTTTTTGTTTTTTTGCTGTTTTTATGCTTTTAACTGTGGACTGCACCCTGGAGTCCACAGTGAAAAGGCTGATGCCTTTTTGTTTGTTTTTTTTCTTTTTAATTAATTTTTTTCGTTTAATTTAGTTTGTTAATGTTCAATTTTTTTTCTATTTAGTTATCAAATTTTCATGAAACGGATCCCGGGTTTGACGGGTTAGCCCAGTTAATTTTGTGTTAACCAGTCAATTTTTTTTTTCTATTTAGTTATCAAACGTTCACGACATGAATTTAAGGTTTGACAGGTTAACCTGATTTGAAGGGTTAATCCAGTTAATTCAGATTTTTTTTCTTTTTCTTCATTAATTTTTTTCTTCCTTTTGGTTTTTTTTCTTTTTAATTACTCTATTTAATTATCACATTTTTATGACATAACCTTGCAGCCAGACCCATATCCAAGACTATTTGGTCTGGTATTGTAGTCAGACCCACTTAAATTTGGGTCATGCAAGTTTAATATTATTATTAATATTATAAATATTACTTTTGGGTCAAACGTTGCAACCACACCCAAGACTCTTGGGTATAGCTTTGCAAAAAGACCTAATACTTTTAGATCTTAACTTTTTTTGATATTTTTTATGCAAAAATCATTGACCCGCAGCATCGCGTGGGTCATATAACTAGTTGGATTTGAAAGGATAACATTGTAACGCATTTAAAAAAAATAAGTAAAGGACTCATCATTTGCCAATATTTTTTCAGTGGAATAGACAACACATTGAATGAGTTCAGCAAACAATATGTAATCTACTATAACCAAGAATCAAGGTTCAAGTTTGGGAATTCCATATCATTTATTTTTATTTTAAAATACTTTTTAATCAGTCTAAAAACAAAAAAATAAAACCAAATAAAAAATTATGAACCCTAATTTATTTATTTATTTTACATACTTAAAGGGCAAAATCATATTCATTGAAAACCCTTCTCTAAAATGAACCCATTGACCGACCATTTTGTGGTTGAAATGTGATAAACCAAAATCTTTATTCCTCTCTCTTTTCTAGCGACTTTAACTTTTCTATCTTAATATTTTGAGATTGAAATATGAGAAAATTAAAGTTTTAGGACTAAAACATAAATGCTTAAAACTACAAGGATAAAAAATGTAAACTTAAAAAAAAATAAAAGAACAAATTGAATTTCTTTAAAACTTCAATGATCAAATTAAGCTTTTAAAAGTTGCATTTGTTAGGGAATTGTATAATTCATTATAGCTTTGTGTCTTTGTGAACAGTAAACTTGATATAATGAAAACCCTATCTCTTTTAGTTCATTAACTAGATTATTGGTTGTCTCTACATCTCAAGTCGGAGCAAAATATTTTTTAAACGCTGAAAAAATGTTTAGGCATCTTTTAAAAAAAAATTGACCTTGAATTCAAAATTTGATGCATAATAGACAACATTATAAAAAAAAATTGAGACAATGACACACTAAATGATATTTTTATTTAATATTGAGAAAACAACATATTGGATTTACCTGAGTCAACTTAGGTTGACCTGCAAGACCTGCATGAATAATCTTGTTAAAAATAAATTGAAAAACTCAATTTCTAAATAACTCAATGTAGAGTGATGTATTTGTAAAAAAAAAAGGTACTTAATTTTTTTAAAAAAAGACCTAAGTGAACTCGAGTCAACCAACAAAACTTTTGACCCAGGTTATCCATGTCACTAGATTCAATAATTGTTTTTAATCCCAGATGTTATTTCTCATTTAATTATACGATAATAAAGCAAATGAAATTTGTTTTTGTATGAAATAATTTTATAGAAGAAAAAAATAACCAAGACATGCACATGAGACTGAGATAACAAAAACAAGTCTAATTTTGTTTAGCTAAACAACAAAAAGAAGTCTTTTTTATTTTATATAAAAAAATAGATAATTGATAATAAAGGATGACAAAAATAACCAGGACATGCACATGGGACTAGGATAGCAAAAACAAGCCAATTTTTTTAGCTAAATAAAAACAAGGTCTTTTTTATTTAAAGTTAAATAAAAAAACCATTGATAACAAAATGGTGAAATTGTAATTTTTTTAATAAAGGGACCAAAAATGCATTAAACAAAAAAAATTCATTTAATATAGTTTCCACTATGACGTTATGACTTAACTTGTCAAACTTACAATATAGGTCATGGATTCAACTCGATTTAATATATTTTTTTACTAAAAAAATCAGATGACACATCCTTTGTTGGGCCAAACAACGTGTCATTTATCTACCTAGATTTTAGCAACTGTAAAGGTAACTGTAAATCAAGGTGATGTGTTTTATGCCCTAAAAAGTTATTTTTTAACCCAAAACACCTTACCAATACTATTAGAACATCTAGACATTAATTTCCCAACCTATTAAAAAAAAAACAATCCAAACCACTTTGGTAAAGTTTTTCTTTCTCGAGTTTATATGTTTTTTAAGGCAATATTAAGGTTCTAAACAACCATTATTAGACTCCTCTCATTGAATGGACCTTATTGCCACTAATTTCAACCACTTTGATGGTCGGAATCGATGTTAACAATGGCTTTTCTCATTTTATGCTAAAATTCGATGATTCTCTCTCTCTTATCTATTTCTCCTCTAATAAAATTGGGACCGAAAAACGAGAAAAATAAAGTTTTGTATGAAAATTGAATTTTAAAAAAACATTGTTAAAATTAAGTGGGACCAAAATGATTTTTTTTTGCATGAAATTCAAATTTGACACCTATTTTTCTCGTCTTTTTTACTTTGTTCCTCTGTCTTTCAATTCTAGCCTCTCTTAAGAAAAAAAACCAATTAGGTATTAATTTGAGTTAAAAAGAGTGCAAACGAGCAAAAAAAATGTTTTGTGACCAAAAAGAAATTTTGGAAAAGAATCACTGCTTCAATTCACAATGATTTGTAATAGAGTGCACAATAGAAAATGCACAATATTTTTTCCATATGGCTTTGTTTTATTTATATAATAATAAAAAAACTTGCTGCAGTGAAACCCTTGTCTCTTCTAGTTTATTTACTAGAGAGATGGCATGTACTACGCTGCAAGTTGGGTTAAATTTTTCCTAACATAAAAAAAAAGAATGTCAAGGTGATGCTAGTGCTTTTAAAGAATTAAGAGAAATATAAGATCCAAATGATTGACTTAACCATGTTCAATAAGCTTGATTAGTTAAATAATATAATCTAAAAAAAACATTATAAATAATGAGAACAAAAAAAACAATAATTAACCATAAAAAATAAGTTGTCAGTATCATACTCGAGAGAGAGAGAAAAAAAGCTTATTGAAGATAAGTCATCACTCTGTCATGGACACAATTCCACCACTATAAAAAGCTTATTGAGACAATTAAAACGTCATTGCAAAAGGTTTTATGACAACACTAAAAGAGCTCGTACATGTTGTTAGAGCAATGACCTAAAAAGCAAAGTAAATAAAATATTATGAGATAAACATCTCATGCTTATATTTAATCAATTAATTTAATTTAATTTAAAAACAAAATTCTTATAAAAAAAGCTAAATTAAATAAAGAACAACAAATAAAAAGATATGGAATAACCCAAGTCATTATCAAAATTAGTGAAAAATTATATAGAATGCAAATTAAAAAAAAAAATTATGGAAGCCAATCTCGAATTAAATAAATGTCGTGAGATGAAACTAAAAAAACATGAGCTTAAGAAAATGAAGAAAAAACAAGCAAACCTGAGCGAATTTTCTAAATATGAGTTAATTTTTCAAATTCACAACTTGTAAAATCCTAGACTCAGGCTTAATCAAGAAGCTCGATTTTCAACAAATTTAATGTTGAAGTATGAAATTGAAAAAACAACTCAATTTAAAAAAATTTCAAGATAAAAAAAATAACAATTAAAAGAATGATAATCAAATTGGTAGAAAAAAAACCTAAGAAGGATGAAATCACAAAAAAACTTTGAATATCTCCCAAAACAAAAAAAAAATATCAATTAAAAAAATAAGGATCAAATCTGAAAGATAAAAAAAATTAAAGGGGGTAAAATAAAAGAAATCCAATTTCATAAATCATCTCAAATAAAAAAAATAGCAATAAAAAAAATCAAATATAAATGAAGAAGAAATCAAATGACTACTTTGAAATTTTAAAAGCTTAGTACGGAGATCAAGGAAAAGAGAGGGGAAAAAATTATATGCACCAAATTAGAGGCAAACATGCCACACAAGGATGGATGGGATGTCAATATAATTTGACACCATCCTAAAAGTTACTGTTTGGACACTATATAACATCTCACGTGCTGCCTAAAAAGAGTAAATACAATCCATATATGCACACACCAAATTGTACATTTTTTTTTAATAATATCTATATTAATTCAATTAAATTAAAAATTAACCTGATTATTATAAAATAAAAAACTATGATGAAAAAACACAAAGGTCCCTCAATATAAGTTCTAGAAATTTTGCTTTTAAGGTTAAATAAGTCATTTTATTATTTTAAAAAAATACAATAAAGCTCCCGGAGGAAGGTTTAATATTTTGTTTTTTGCTTTTAAAGGTAATTAAGTAATTTTTTTATGTTGAAAAATGTAAAAAGAACTTCTTGCCTTCATCTAATTTAAAAATGACTTTTTAATTTTTCAAACCACACCTCCTTGTGTTGTTTTAGTACATAGTAAAACACAAAGTCCTAATTTTTTTTAATAATAATAATTATGTTTTATTTTAGATTTGAGAGCTCTCAATATTGTTTTTTTTTAATTAGATAAAAGAAAAATTAATTACAAATTTTTTTAAAAAAATATTTAGAAAATTGTAAGATTTTTTTTATCAATTATTTTTTTATTTTTTTATTGCTAGAAAAAAATTTTAATTTTTTATTCACACTGTATTTTTAATTTATTTTAAAAATATAAAATAATTGAAAGAAAAGATTTAAATAGTCTTTTAAATTGAGAGACTAATTAAGCAATGACATATCACAATTAGAGCCCAACATGATATTAAAAATTTTTAGAAAAGATAAAAATTGACTAGAAAATTAAAAAAATAGTCAAATATTTTTACCAATTATTTATTTATTGTTATAAATAAATTTTATTTTCTTATTTACATTATAATTTTTTTAATTTGTTTTAACAAATACAAAAAAAATGAAAGAAAATATTTAAAAGATCTTGTTAATTTTTATTAAATTATTCTTTATTTATTTTTTACATCTTATTTTGAAAAGATAAATAAAAACATTAAGGAAAAAATAAATTATATGTAAAAATTATAAGATCTTAAACACATAAAGTCAAAACTTTTAAATTGAAAAATCATAGAAAATAGTTTTCCATGAAAATATACACAAATTGAATTAAGTGTTTCTCACCAATAATTAATAATCTTATCCTTCATTGATGAAGTATAAGATAAATTTTACTTTTCAAAATAAAATAAAAAAATTTATAAGACAATAAAAAAAGCACTTTTTTGTGTGGTCAATAACTAAACAATTAGCTAAATTATTAAAAATAATAACAAATCTATAATAAAACAACAAAAAATTATTTTAGTATTTTCTCCTTTTATAAAAATTTAAGAAATATAGGTTTGACATACCAAATAATTATTCTCGGCATTGGATATATGTCATGCTTTCAACACGACACGTCATTAACTTATCTTTGGTGGAGGGACTTAAAATTTAATAAAATATGTACTAAAAGGATCCTCTAACTTATATTAATTTAATTAATTAACTGTTCAAGTGTTGAATTTATTTTCCTGAAGATCATGAATTTAAGTTTTTTTAATTTTATATAATTATTAATTTTAAAATTTATATAATTAATTAAAATAGATATAAATTGACATGAGAATTCACATTAATTAAAAAAAAAAACACTAGGCATAATTAACCACAACTCTATACTATCATTTCTATTCTAGTCCACCTTTTAGGCTATGTTTGGCAGGTATCGTTTAAGAATGCGGTATAAACCGAGTTTCTAAAAAATTTTAAAATTTTTTTATTTATTAAAAATTAATTTTTGATATATTTTAAATTTTTTTATATCTGAATCTTAAAAATAATTTTTAAAAAATAAAAAAAATATTATTTTAATATATTTAAATATAAAAATTATTTTAAAAAGGAACTATATTTCCACTCTCAAAGTCCAAATTCATGCACGATATTTATTATTTATTAAATACCTATACTGCCCTTCATATAAAATATAAAACTTTGTTATTTTTTCTTCATTTCCCTCTCTGTTGCGCGGGAAAAAAAAAAGAGAGAAAATCGTATAAAACACCACACCAAAAAGCTAGGGTTTTCTTCTTCTCTGCAGCAAATCAGAATCCACCACAGGTAAATCAACGGATATTTTCTTCTTCTCTGCTCCTCATTTGTTCAATAAAACCCTAATCTCGCTTCCATTGATTTAGAAACTAGGGTTTTTGATTTAGAAACTAGGGTTTTTGATTTAGGGATATTTTATTCTTCTCTACTCCTAATTTGTTCGATAAATCAACAGAGTGCCTCCATTTTCTTGTCTCATTTCTCTAATTCAGCCTCACCCACCCTCTTGCTAACCTCTATTGCTCATTCATTCTTTTTAATCACTCTGTTGCTTTTGCTTTGCTTTGCTTTACTCAATTCACTCTGGTTTGGATTATCGGTTTTTTTTTTTTTAATTTCAAAAGGGCCTGTCCCTTTAACTCTGTCCTTGTGTTCCTTCCTTGCCCTTTGACAATGCTTGAAATACTGAAATTTTTGTTGGTTTATGTGAAAGTTGATGACCACAAATCCCATTTAACAAACAATTTAAAAACAGGGGCTGCTTTCCTTTCCCATCCTAACCATTTCTACACTTTTAATTAGATGGTCGGGTTTAACAAGATGTTTGCTAGTCCCTGGACCTGGAGTCTTTGGTCTTATACATAAGATACGAGTTGTATTTTATCGCTGCTTGATGCTTGTTATCTAAATTGCTATAAACCTCTTTATCTTCTCTCAGTTGTTTGGTCTCTCTCTATCTGTCTTTACTAACCAAGTAAGCAATCTCCTTAATCCTTACCTTATCTTGTACGATGATCAAAGTTTTCTTTTTTATTCTTTCCTTTGCACTGTTATGTTTGCCTGTTTTCTCAAGTCCTGTGGGTTCTCTTTCATTTTTTTAAGGGTTCTCTTAGACGACTTGTCCACTTGGTTCTGGGCTTTGCTCAAATGCTTTTGTGTTTCATTTATTGCTGCAATAATGGGTGCTTTATTTTGTTGGAGGGGCCGTGAGGGACTAAAAAGTACGTTTGTCTACCATAGGACCCAGGTAATATCTGACCTGGAATTCATGAAAGCATTTGTTTACCTCATGAGGGGTAGAGTGTTATATACAACCAACATAAAAAATAATAGAAAATGACCATTTTGAACATAAGATATCAGCATTGAACGAGTAATTGAACATTGATTTTGATTACATAATTAGTCTCTCCATATACGTGGCAACTTGGAAGTGGCTATAGCATTAGTTTGACAGTGATTTAGACCAAACTCAAACTTGGGGAAGAGTTGGGTCCATTAATTAATGGTATGCTTATTATAGTTAAATAACCTTCTACTGTGAACATGCAAATTCTATACAATCCTAGTTCAGCCTCTATATCAAATAATGAACTGCCAGCCTGCATGTTGCTTTGTCTAAGGCAGGTACCCCTTTGATTCTTAGATTTTCTCATTTTAAATTTATGACGAGTCATTTTCACACTTTACATATCTGCAATAAGCTTTTTTAGTATTTATAGTTTACATGTAATGCTTTATACAACTTGATTACATAATTAGTCTCTCCATATAGGACTGGTATAGTCGAGTCAAGTGAAAAACAGGAGTTCAGTAGTGTATTTAGGCTGGATATGAACTTTTTGGCATCCAAAAATTGTTGTGCTAGGTTACCAGAGAACAAAATTTCTTCATATAGACTATAGTCAAGGGTGGAAATACACATCAATTGGGAGGTGAAATTTAATCATGCTGGAGAGCTCTTTGTTTTGAATGAGAAATTCGTTTTTTTCTACCTTTTTTGGCAAGCATTATTAACTTGGTAATAAGTAATGGAAAACAAGCTTCTTTCTTTCTTTCTTTCTTTTTGTATTAGCTCTATTTTATCTGCTAATTGGACTTTCTTGATTGCTAAATTGTAAAATTTGAGCTGATTACAGTTCATTTTAGTGTGTAATTGCTTCACTAATGTATCAAAGTTGTAAACTTTCTAAGAGACAGTGTTCAAATTCCAATCTTCGTTGTTTCTAGGTTGCTTTCTGGATATATGACTGCCTTGTTTGTGTTTTTTGCAGAGAAAAAAATGTGTGACTTCATAGGTTTCATGATGACCAAACTATGAAATCTAGATAAGGGTCTCCCCTCAGTTGTTTCACAGGCCAAACTAGGGGTATGTCAGCTGGCAAAGGGAGATTAAATGGTACTCAAAACTATGTACCTTTGTAATTCATCCTTAATAATCTCAAAGATACTAGTTAATATCAAAAGCCCTTCTGCTATTTTCTCATCTATTACTAAAAGTCACAATCATTGCTCTTATTATTACTTTTTCTCTAGCTCTTCTTCTTCTAAGAACAAGAACTGGAGCCTTATACACCAAATTGTTAAAGCCTTTCACAACCAACAAAACCCTAAACCCTTAAACCCTATTCTTCTCTCTAAATTACAACTCTACCATGTACCAGACGTTATCATATCCCTTCAGCCTAAGCCCTTTTCGGCTATTAGATTCTTTGAGTGGGCTGAGAGCTTTTTCATTTCACCACTCTCTGCACCATCATTCTGTGCCCTCCTCCATGTCTTGCTTCAAAACCAATTATTTAGTCGTGCTGCTTATGTTTTCGATAAGTTTATCATGCAATTTGGAAATGATTATGACACTTTGGATGCCTTTCATGATGGTTTTTGTGATTTGGATTCGACAAACCATAGTGTTGTTTATGGGTTTTTGATTGAGAGTTACTGTCGAAAAGGGATGTTTGATAAATCTGTTGATATATTCATGCATGTTTGTGTAAAGGGTATTTTTGTTTCACCAAATGTGGTGTACTTGTTGTTGGGTTCTTTGATTGATTCACATTGTGTTGATGTAATTGTGGATAAGTATGGTGAGCTGTGTTCAGCTATGAGAGAACAGCCTTTTAGTGTTTATGAATTTGTAATGAATAGGTTTATGAACAAGGGTGAGGTTGAAATGGGTTTGAAATTCCATAAAGCTTTGATTCAAGGAGGTTTTGGTCTGGATATCATTACTTGCAATAAGATTTTAAAAGTTATTTGGATGCAAAATGATATAGGAGTTGCAGATGATTATTTTAATATGGTAGTGAGGATTGGCCCAAAACCAAATGTTGTCACATTTAGCACGTTGATTGATGCATATTGCAAAGAGGGAAATTTGGATAAAGCATTTGTGCTTTTTGATGTTATGGCAGGGAATGGTGTGACACCTGACTTAATTGTCTACAGCATTCTTATTGATGGCCTGTTTAAGGCAGGGAGGCTGGAAGATGGACAAAGGCTCTTGTTGGTAGCATTAGATAAGGGTATCAAGTTGGATGTTGTTGGTTTCAGCTCAGCCATGGATGCATATGTGAAAGTTGGGGATTTAGGGAGGGTAATTCAGATATATAAGAGAATGTTGAATGAAGGGATTTCACCTAATGTGGTCAGCTGCAGCATTCTTATAAAGGGGTTCTGTCAGAATGGTAGGATCTTAGAGGCTTGTGGACTGTTTGTTCAGATTCTGAAACTTGGTTTTGAGCCATCTATTTTAACTTACAGCGCTCTCATTGCTGGATTTTGCAAATCAGGAAATCTAAGGGATGGGTTTTATTTATACGAGGATATGATAAAGAAGAGGTGTGAACCTGATACCATTGTTTACAGTGTTCTGATAAATGGTCTATGCAAACAAGGGTTGGTGGGTGATGCACTAAGATTCTTCTTTCAAGCTGTGAATAGGGGTTTAAGTCCCAATGTTTTTACTTTGAACACCTTGCTAGACAGCTTCTGTAGATTGAAATGCATAGTTGGTGCTATGAAGGTGTACTATCTAATGGGAATGTTAAATATAAAAGCAGACACAGTGACCTACACCATCCTTATTAAAGGCGCTGCTCAATTTGGTAGAGTTGATGAGGCACTGATGTTATTCTTCCAAATGCTCAAGAAGGATTTCAAACCAGATGTTATTACATATTGCACTCTGATTGATGGACTTTGTAAGCTGAAAAAATCATCTGCAGGATTATGTATTTTTGATTTCATGTGCAAGAATGCTGTGGCCCCTGATATTGCAATTTATAATGTTCTCATTAATATGCATTCTAGGGAAGGCCATTTGGAGGCTGCACTTGGACTCTTTGTCCATGTTGTTGACAGAGGGCCAAAACCTGATGTTTTTACTTTCAACACAATGATTTGCTGTTACTGCAATTTCAAAAGGTTAGATGATGCAGTTCAGCTTTTTGCGAAGATGACAAGTGAACAGCTCAGACCCAATGCCATTACTTTTACCATACTGATTGATGCATTTTGTAGAGAAGGTAGAATGGATGATGCCATGTTGATGTTTTCCAAAATGCTGGAAGAGGGTCCCGAACCCAATTTGGTGACATATAGTTGTTTGATTCATGGTTATTTCAAATCTCAAAGTATGATGGAAAGTGGCTTAAAGCTGTATAATGAGATGCTTGAAAACAATATTGCTCCAAATATTGTCAGTTACAGCATTCTCATTGATGGTCTATGTAAAAGAGGTCTAATGAAGGAAGCGTCTTGTGCTTTTCGTTGTGCGCTAGACAAACATTTATTGCCTGATGTGATAGCTTATACGATTCTGATCCGTGGATATTGCAAGGTTGGGAGATTAACTGAAGCCATGATGTTGTATGACAATATGTTATTGAATAGACTCACTCCAGACCGCTTCCTGGAAAGAACACTTGAGGAGTATCAACTTAAAAAAGCTGGAGCAAAACATTTGTGTGCTTGAGGAGGATGTATGGAGACCTTCCTATCATCATCCTGCAATTAGGCATCATCATCGTGAATGAAATTACTACTGCTGCTTTCTAGGTACTGATTATAATGTATATTAGTGTTATATTTCATCATACATATTCACTTGTAAGTATAGACAAAACTCTGTTCTTACCCTGTAAAGAAGATAGCCGTGAACTCTTGTCTGGATCCATTGTATTATCACTTGGAACACCAGATCAAAAAATTTACCCTTAAAGAATATCACAATTTACATATTTTTTTCTAATTTTTAATCTGTCTTGAACGTTAGCAGATGTTTCTTCTTAGGGAAAAAGTAAAATGGCCTCATGTTTATTTTCTCTTGTTTTTCTTTTGAGATCTGCCTTGCATACGCAATCAATTACTATGGCATTATTATTTTTTGAGGCCTGATGGTGATCTTCGGAAAGCTACGAGTTAAAACTTATAAAAAGCGTAATCAACCCATGCAGCAGTTCTACCAAGAAAAATGAGTTTTTCGTGAATAATTATTTGCTCATGTGGTTTGCTGTCATCTTTTGTTATCCCCTTGCAATCTGATATTACCTTCAAACTGATGGGTTTCTATTTCCGAAGGTCAGCTTAATGATTGTAGGGGTGTTGATCCATAGATACACGATTGCTTTCTACTCCTACAGGTAAACATGCTGGTGGTAAATAGTTATATGACTTTTGCGTGGGTAAAAGATTTTGATATTCTGGAATGAGCAGTTGGGTAGAATAAAAGAAGTACTTTGACTGGGGATGGTTATTGCTCTGAAGCTTAAGCTCACAATGAACTTTTTGCCGTGATGGAAGATGGCAGAGGCAAAGAATGGAATTGGACACGTTCGACATGCAATCACTCCAAAAATGGGGGTGAGGATCTTGCAAAGAAAGGGCTCTCTCTCCAACATCTCTTTCATCAATAGGTAATGACAAAGCTCAGCTACGAAATTGTACCGGGCCTTTGCCTGCGTTCTGCATTTAAGATTGCCTGTGTTTTCTCCAGTATCAAGGCAAGCTGCGTAGCGGTTCAGAATTGGCTTACTTATCATTCAATCATTATGCAATTTTATTTCAGGGAGTATTTGTGGACAGACTGAACAGATAAAACTTAGAAGAGCTCTAGAGATGGAATGGATAGTTTTGGATGAAAAAGAACGGTTCTCTGGAAGATGAGAGAATTCTGTCAGAAAAGGACAGGGGTAACAAGTCAACATCTGCCAAAGTTACTCATTAAGACCCGGATTAAATTCTTACCCTTTTTGTGCAAGAAACAAGAACATTTGTAAGATTCCATAAATATTCTTCCAATTTCTTCTGGCAACTTACCATACATCTACATCATACTCCGCGTTAATAGTTCCAGGAACACCCAGCAAGAATCATTCTGATCCTATCTCTGTTCATCTGAAGAAAGGAAGGATCCCAAATGTGACATGCTATTACATCTTATAAACGCTCATTTAGACCTGGGAAGAAAGGGCCAAGGATACCCGAAGTGTTTAAGCTTCAAGTGTGGAGGCAGTTATGCTGAGGTTGTTATCGATCTTACTCGTACATGTTCAACATGTTATATCAATGAAATGAAAGTTTTGCTCCAAGTTTTCTTCCTGTTTGTGAAAGGTGGTTTCCTGCAGGTATGATCTGTTGTTCCAAGGCAACTAATTTTCCTTGTCATTGACTGTTCCTCAGAAAAGTAGATTCTGTCTTGTAATTTCAATAAAGTTGTTGCATGTGCTATTTCTCAAACCCAAGTGGAAGGTCATGAATGTCAGTATATATTATGGCAAGAATATCAACAATATATGGTAACTAAATTGTAACAGAATATCTTATATTTATTGTATTTATTATAAACTACAAATCAGGGATTAGAGATGGTAAATTAGAGATTATTACATGTATTTAGACGGAATTCTTCCTTCAGAGATCAATGAAAACAGAGAACAATTTTACATTGAAATTTGATATTTATGACATGGTATCAGAGCTAATTATTCTGATCTAGACCTTTGTTCTTCTCTTCAATCTACAGACTCAATTCGTCATTATTTGGTAATTTTTTTTGGGTTCCTAGGATGTCTGGAGAGGCTTTTCTTACTCGATTAAATGGCAAAAACTATGTCAGTTAGGAGTTTCAATTTCATATGTTTGTTAAAGGGAAGGAATTATGGGGGCATCTCGATGGATCTTCACCAGCACCAACCGATCCACAGGAGCTGAGTATATGGACTACCAAGGATACAAAAATTATCTCTTGGATACTGGGGTGTGTTGAACCCCATATGATCAACAATCTTCGATCATTTGGCACAGGGAAGGAGATTTGGGACTACTTCAGACGCATCTATTCCCAGAACAATTCGGCTAAAAAATTTCAAGTCGAAATGTGTATTGCGAATTACAAACAAGGTAATCTCTCAATTGAACAATTCTATGCTGGATTTCTAAACCTATGAAGTGAATATACTGGCATAATGGCATAATTTACTCTAAAATACCGAAGGAGAGTTTAGAAGCACTATACCTTGTTTATGCCGAGAGCCAGAAGGACCAGTTCTTAATGAAGCTCCTGCCAGAATTTGAGGCCGTAAGAGCTAGCTTGATCAACCGAAGTCCAGTACCCACTTTGGATGAATGTTTGGGGGAACTGTTACGGGGAGAACGACGACTCGCTACTCAACACGAGTTAACTCAGGACACTGTCACAGAGATGAATGTGGCTTACATGAGTCAAGGAAGGGGACGACAGAGACGACAGAGGGGTGTGAGTGTGCAGTGTTTTAATTGCAAAGAATTAGGGCACATTGCCAGAAATTGCAGCGAGAAATTCTGTAATTATTGTAAGAAAGAGGGGCATGTAATCAAGGAATGTCATCTGCGACCACATAATTGACAAAGGTTTACTGTGCAGTCGAAATTGGGGGCTGCTTCTATGGCTGCCGCAGCCGTGTCCTCACCGTCGACACTAGAATCTTCATCGTCGGTGAGCTCTTCGTCGAGCACTCTCACTCCCGAGATGGTGCAGTAGATGATAATATCTGCCTTCTCTGCACTCGGGATTTCTGGTAAGAAAGATAAATTTAACTTTCCCTTGGATTCGACACATAATAAACAATGGTTAATGGATTCGGCAGCGTCGAATCATATGACCAGCAGTGAAAATGAGTTGTATAATGTGCGAAAATACATGGGTAATCAACATATACGGGTAGCAAATAGTAATAATTTGCTAATTTTGTCGATTGGTAATTTGGGGTCTTATTTCAAAAATATTTTTGTGTCACCAAAATTATCCACAAGTTTACTCTCTGTTGGTCAAATGGTAGAAAATGACTGTGAAATTCACTTTGATCGTCATGGTGGTTGTGTGCAGGATCAAGTGTCAGAGAAGGTGATTGCGAAGGGGCCTAAAGTGGGACGTTTATTTCCAATACAATTTTCTATTCCTAGTATTAATTCTTGTGCTTATTCTACTGTCATTAATAATCCTCATTTTTGGCATAAGAAATTGGGGCATCCCAATTCTAATGTATTGAGTCATCTTATGAAACATGGATATTTAGGGAATAAAAATTCTTTTTCAACAGAATTTTTGGATTGTAGTTCTTGCAAATTGGGTAAAAGCAAAGCATTGTCATTTCCTTCACATGGTAGTCGTGCTTCTAAATGTTTTGAAATTATTCATACTGATGTATGGGGCATAAGCCCTGTTATTTCTCATGCTCAGTATAAATATTTTGTCACGTTTATTGATGATTTCAGTCGTTTCACTTGGATATATTTTCTCCGATCTAAAGCTGATGTATTCTCAATATTTCAGGCTTTCATTGTATTTGTTGAAAATCAATTTTCTACTCATATTAAAATACTTCGTTCTGATTCCGGGGGGGAATATATATCCAAAGAATTTCAGGAATATCTCAAAAACAAAGGGATTCTCTCTCAAAGATCTTATCCTTACACTCCTCAACAAAATGGAGTTGCTGAGCGTAAGAATCGTCATCTTTTAGATGTCGTTCGCACCTTATTAATTGATTCTTCGGTACCTACTCGATTTTGGGTAGAAGCTCTGTCAACAGCCGTTCATCTAATTAATCGTTTGCCTTCTCAAGTTCTAAACTTTGCATCTCCATACTCTATTT
>Ga0325411_1003411_pt1 | contig 17909 bp, 10 predicted proteins | sample PopdelMetagenome_13_FD_206181 | JGI IMG/M metagenome (GOLD analysis project Ga0325411, IMG submission 206181) | Populus deltoides microbial communities from Bellville, Georgia, United States - Xylem-PdIQD-R4 | ecosystem: Host-associated > Plants > Phyllosphere > Stem > Wood/Secondary xylem...
CTGATTGATTACCTGACCATGTGAACAGGTTCAGTTGAAAGACATTGGGTTCTGCTGCTGAGCAGTGAAGCAGTGCACTAATGCTAGAGTTCCCTGGTCCATATACACTTGAAAGGTTCAATCATCTCAAACTTATTCAAAGGGTAAACCTTGCTGAAAGCTTGAACAGAATGTAGCATTACTGTCCAATGACTGAAGTGAGAAGGATATGCATGGTCAAAGTGGTTGTGCCCTGTTCAAATGTTCGTATAGGGTGCTAATCCGCAAAATAAGTCAAACCACCTCAAAGAGACTTCAGAGAAGTTAAGCTTTCTCACTTGAACAGTGCTATCACACCTTGAGATTGCTGCCAGATCTGATTTTCAGAGATCTGCTAGCTGCCTCTCATCGGGCATCCTCTTAGATACAAATTTTGCTTCCTCTGATCTTCCCCCAGCCTCCAAGGCAGTTCTCAAACCTTCTAGGCAGCTCAACTGCTGATGATTACTTTTCTCCACTAGCATGTAGTACAACCCAAATGCTTCTAAAGGTCTTTTCATTTTACACAGACCTTCAATAACTACATTGCACACGTTAATATCCACATTGTGACCCTTCTCCAAACAAAATGACAACATCTTTTGTGCGTCTAGTAACTTCCCATTCTGGCAAATGAAACCAATCAATTCTTCCATGTCAACCATATATCCATTATCATAAAGTAATTCAACAATCTGGAATGCTTTAATTCGCAGTCCACTACCAAAGAGCAACCTCATGGTATGTGTTGAGAGATTGATATTTTGTCTAATTTTTCTGTCTATCATCAGTACAACAAAGCTAGCTGATTCACGGGCAAAATCATTTTTCAGAAGTTCTGAAAGTATAGAATGGAAAACAGAAGTTTTGGGTAGATAGGAACTTTTTAGCATCCTCTCCAGAGTCTTGTAGGCCAGAATTGGTTCACCTTTCTGCAAGAAACCGTTAATCAGCAGCACATAGGTTTCAAAATCAGGCACATAATCTCTTCTCAACATAAAGAGCAGGAGCTTATACCCAGCCTCAAAAGTACCTTCCTTACAGTGCCCAATGATCAAGGTCTTGTATGAAGGAGGATCTTGTGTTCCCTTTTTCATTAGCTGCCTGAACACTCTCTCAGCCTTGTGAGTCTTTCCATTTTTACATAAAAAATCAAAAATTGGATTGTAAGCCGCAACAAGAGGAGTACAGCCATCATCACGTAACAAAATATCCTCATCAGATAGCTTGTCGAACAATTGCTCTGCTCTCTCAAAATCCCCCCTTTGACACAAATTCCTGATCAAAACACTATATGTAGCTGAATCTGGTTGGACTTTCAACTCCTTCATCTTCTTAAACATCTTCAAAGCCTCATCGAAATTCCCTGCATCACACTGTGCATTCATCAAAGTGTTATATGTACAAGTATCCGGAACAAACCCTCTACCCCCTACAGCTCCCCCCAAAATCTCTTTGATCTTATCAAACTTCTGCACTTCGCAAAGACCCTTTATAAGGGTGTTGTAGGTAATATCATTCGGTTTTAACCCTCTACTAACCATCTCTTCAAAAACAACCAGAGCCTCATCAATCTCTTGTTTCATACAATACCCTCTAACCAAAGTAGTATAAGTAACAACATCAGGACTCAAATCCTTCATTTTCTTAACCATCCCTTTAACCACATTATGTGCAATCCTGACCTTCCCCGCCCTACACAACCCATCAACAAGTGTATTGTAAGTAACCACATCAGGCTCACAATTAAACCTTGACATTTCCTTGAAAAACCTAAACCCTTCATCAACCATCGAATTCTTACAAAAGCCTCTAATCAAGATATTAAAAGTATATGTATCCGGCGTAACCCCATAAGTCCCACACATTTCATCAAACACACTATGTGCCATGTTAGTCCTTCCTCTTTTAAGCAGGATTAACAAAAGACTATTAAATGTAATGACAGATGGTGACACCCCACTTGACTTCATTAAACTAAACAGCTTTATAGCTTCATTAAACAACCCAGCATTACCATAACTCCTCAACAAAGTGTTACAAAACCTATCTTCAATCTTAACACTCCCATTGGACCTTCTCTCAATAGAAAACAAAAAATTACGAGCAATATTGAGATTTCCATTACGACCCAAGATGTCTAGCATCATAAAATACGATCGGCTATCATGAGCGAACCCGTTTCTTGAAGCCCAGTTGAAAAATTCAAAAGCTTTTGGTGGGGAAGCAATAAAGCGAAGAACTTGAAAGAAAGTGGTTTTAGAAATTGAAGGGGAAAGAGAAAAAAGAGAAGATTCAAGTTCAGTTGACCAGGGTTTTGAGTTAATGAGTCTTGCCATTGATTTAGCTGTCTTGGATTTGTTTGAGGATTTTCTTGGCTCCTTAACATTATCAGCGTCCAGTTGTTCTCCATTGGAAGATGAGTAGTGCCTGGAATTGAGTAAAAGACAGATTCTTTTTTAGTTAAGATTGAGAAAACATAGAAAGAAAGGAGAGGCATGAAGCGGGAAATTTTGAGTTACCTGAGAGCTAAGAGGAGTTGTGCTTGGTCTTGAGAGTTGACGTTGAAGAAGAATTGTCTTCCAAAGAGTGCCCGCGTCCGAGAATCGGCAATGGGGGTCATCGGGAATTATTTGTTATGCAGGAGGTGATGATTTCGAAGGATTTCTCGTATCTGTGGAGCGGAAGCTGGGAGAGTGCTGGTTTCGTTTTATTACGATTTTTGGAAATTTGCAACTTTTTTTTTTTTTCAAATTAAAAAACCCAACTGGAGACCGGATTATGAATCAAGAAAATCAAATGTCTGTCTAACATCCACCTATTCAAATCGGAGCCATAACACTCAGATCAGTGCAAGAATGGTGGGCCTGTTCTTACATTCTGATAAAAAAAAATGGTGGGCCTATTCCATTAGAAAGACATTGGGCTAGACTGGGGAAATATCTACAGTAAATGTTTTTGTTTCACCAAAACTCGGCCCATTTATTTCCTTGTTACAGTCCAGTCCAAAGAAACAACGGACGGTCCAGAAATGTTGACTTTGAAAAATCGGAAGGTGACAATACGTTCATGCCAAAACAACCAATATCTTTAGATCGTAAGGCTGGAATCCAGCTAAGAAACCACTACTGTATTGTTAATCTAGATCCATTCAATATATTTTAGTAATTTATTAACCATGTGACCCGCTCTTTGTTGCAAGTCATGTCTTTTTTCTAGAAAAAAAAAATGAATATACAAGTTTTTTCATCAGGATTTTTATATAAAAATATTCATAATCATAAAAAAAATGTTTATATATGTATCTAATTAAATAAATTGATATAAATTCCTAAAAAAATAAGATATTTGATCAAAAAAATAAATGCAAGAGGAAAGTGAAAAAAAGCACGATAATCAATTCTTAAAAAAGTAAATGGTTAATGATGAAATTAAAAAAATAATAAAATTTTAAAAAGAACATAAAAAGTATCAAATTCAACTAGTGTTGACCTTCAAAATCTGTGGATGTGTTTATGATGTTGAGATTGACCGCATAAAAAGCAGACCTAAGAAAATAATGAATCAAAATTCTTGATATAAAAACACTAAGTAATAAACAGGAAAAAAATGATTTAAAAAAAATACTTGAGTCAATCAGGGTTAATCTGCTAACAATATGACTTAAGTATAGAATTGTGATAACTTTATAAAAAGAAAATATAAAACAAAATTTTAAAAATTAATTTTAAAAAATATTGAATGATAAAATTGAAAATAAATCAATTTCATACAAGAACCTAAAAAAAAATTAAATTAACATGTGCTAACCTTCGAAGCTCGTGACCGTGATCAAGAGGCCAAGATCAATCCCATAGTAGGCAAAAAAAAGTAAAGCAAAATCTTAATAAAAAAAATAAGGAGTGAAATTGAAAACAAATACAATGAGAAAAGGGATATTAAAAGACTAAATAACTATAAGAATAAGAATAATAAAGATCAAATTTGACATGAAAATAAATTAAAATCAAATGCAATAGATGGAATTAAAAAAAAATCATCTTCTAAAAGGAAAAAAAAACGATTAATAGATTTGATATAAAAATAAAATAAAATTAAATGATTAGGGATAAAATTAATAAAAAAATAAAAATCAGATAAAATAAATAAAAAAATACCATAATATTTTAGCAAGGAAATAAAAAAAAGAAAATAAAAGGCTCATCGGAGCCTAATAGGTGGTCCGTAAGAGACACACTGCATCACCGAATAAAGCAATGCTGTTATGAACGATGTAATTCTACCACCGCTCACTAACAACTTTTTTTATATATTTTATAATTTAGAAAGGATCAAATTACACTGTTCCTAACACATGTCCCCGGACGTTGGTATTGTAGTAAATACATGTAATTCTACCACCGCTCACTAACAACGATGGTATTGTAGTAAATACATTGTTCATATAAAAAGAAAATATCAATAAAGTCTCCAGACGTTAGCTTAATCTTTTTTGCTCCAAATACCATTTACGTCATTACATTCTTCAAGAACATTTTAAAAATACCCATCTAATCCCATAATATTTACTAGTGACAAGTGTGTTTATTCAAAAAGACAAATATATTTCTACATAACAGCTTATTTAAGGATTTTTTTATAAGAAAATAGGATTTTCACTGTAGATTGTTAGAGTGAAAATCTTTTATTTTTTATATTATAGTTCATTAATAAAAATTTATTAATTTTATATTGTTTTCATATTTATTTTATCTTCAAAAATAAAACAAAGAGAAGAGAAGTACCTGAATGGTGAAATCTGGATATGAAAGAGATGACATTTTTGGGGCAAAAAACTATTAAATCGAGGATCGTCAATCTAATTAAGGTACAATTTAATTATTTTTAATTCTACAAGGACCAATAAATAACTTGTTTTAAACTACAGATACTACGTAATAATTAAATCCAATAGTTTTTATTTATTTCAATTCTAGAAAATACCAACACTACTTTTTATTTATTCAGACACGTCAGCTTCTGGAGTCTTCCATAGCATCAAGTGCCACTCTTTTTCTAGTCGCCACAGCTTCTTCTCCGAAACAGAGGCTAATTTTGTTTCAAAAGGTGCGAAATTTGTGGATCACTCGCTCTCTCCCTCTCCGTCTCCGACCGGTAGGTGCATTTGCTGCCCTTGTCTCTGTGTTTCTTCCAAGTTTTATTTTGTTAGCTATAATGTAGTAAAGCCCAGGTTTCTGCCTGAATTTTCAGGAATTCTGATTGACCACTGCCCACTCAGTCAACCAATCGATCAACAATGACTCATATCCTTTGCTGACGATCAGTTTTGTGTTTCTCTTATCTCTTTATCTGTCTTTATAATAATTGGGATCTCGAATAATTTAAAACCTGTTGTGTCTAGTAAATTGTGCCCCCTTTGGTTTTGTGATAATTTTTGTTTGGCTTTAACTGAAGCGAACGCGGTAACCAAAGAGAAAGAGACCGTGAAAGGGCTCAAGCCAGGGCAGGCCATAAAACAAAGAATTCCAAAGAGGACGGACTAACACCTGAACAACGCCGCGAAAGGTTTTTTTTTTCATATATTTTTCTTATTCCTCTAAACATCTTTTAAGAAATTTGGTTCTTAATTTATGTTTTCTTGATTCGGGTTTGCAGAGACGCGAAGGCTTTACAGGAAAAGGCAGCGAGAAAAGCTGCGCAGGCAGCGGCTGGAGGGAATAATGTTGGAGGTAGAGTAGGTAAAAGCACTAAGAATTGATAGGGAGGCATAGAGATTTGTGTAGTTGGGAATGATTGTACAAGATCAGGTCTTGGTTTCTGGTTTTCTGGAGTGATGTCTCTGTCATTTGAGATTTAATAAACCATTTGTGTATTTCCTTGGAGAGCATTGATGTTGGCTTCTGAAGAACGTGTGGCTTATATCTGAGATGCAATGAAATTCCTATGTCCAGTTGCAGCTTTGTGGAATTCTTGTGTTCTCTGCCGTCTCCAATCTTTCCAAATGAATTACTGCAGCATTAGTTTTATGTTCAGATTGGGACAATTGTTTTAATAATCTTTTTTAACCCTTGAACAAAACATGACTTGCAATTAGTTCTCTCTGCATTTATGAACCTAGGTTTACTCTTCACAAGCTTAATCATGATATCAGCCTAGCTGGTAATTTCTATCAGGAGAATTTGTTCTGAGATGAGTTGCCTGACTTTCCGTTAGCTGCTGTCTAATTGATTTATGTATTCAATGCACAGTCAATTAGCGTTTATCATGGCATTAGCTTAGCTGATACTGCGTTTATACTATTTACCGGGAGTTTATGGTGTCTCATTTACCAACATACATTTCAGGACGAGATTGATTGAGGGACTTGATACTGATAACCCATACTTTGATTTTGTAGAACGTGTTTCAAATTTATGCCAAAACAATTCAACAAATCGAGGGACATTGTTTGAGGGAATCTTTGAAAACCCAATTGAAAAAAAGATAATAAATGATGTAAAACTTGAAATTAACGAAGTCATAAAGAAAACAAGAAAGTTGGCCGCAAAATTTCCTGGAATGGACATCAAGAAGATGAAGTTTCCTAGATTATACTTGGGGGGCATATTGATAAGGGCCCGCGAGGACAGTCTAGAGAGTGCATCAAACTTCTAACCGTAGCCTCAGTTTACAGAGTCATCTGCTCGACTTCAGTAGTTCAAGAGTTTAGCAAATGAATACCTAGCAGTGATGGTGCCTACTGATTTTCTGCCATGGACGTGCATGAAGAAAATTTATTCAACCATCAATGGTTGTGTGTCTGGAGGGGGTCATCAATGAGAGAACGTAGTCTCTTATCTATTCTTAGCTCCCCACTTTTTTATTTTTTCTCAAAGCCATCAATAACTTTGCTAAGCTCATTTCACTATTGGTTGGAAGGATCTTATCCGAATCATAACTTGAAATAGCACTGCTCCCAAATCATCCAGACAAGTACTGCTACAGCATTTTATTGAGAGCTGAAAAAAATTGAATTCTAAAATCCAAAGTAAGAGACGTGAAATGTAACAGATGGTCTGAACTCTTGAACAAAACCGATGTAATCAAGAAAAGACTCGCTTGATCTAGATTTTCGTGTTCCTGGTATACCGCTTGAATGCCCAATTTAAATGCCCCATGTAAAATCCCAGAATCAGATTGAGAATAAAAGATCCCATGATTATGCAAATACTTCTCTCCAATCCGACAGTTTCATTGCTTCCCTTGTTAAAGTTAAAAAATGTCACTGTGCTGCTCATGGTCATCAGAGCAATATCTGTGGTATAGGGGCTGGAGGGACTTGTATACCACTGGCTCCTTTGTTAAAGCTTCAATGCTTCTCTAGTATTTACCTGCCATGTTTCTCTAGTATCCACAACAATCATGCTAGTTGCTTTAGTCATATATTTGGATTTGGAATTTGGTGCCGTCGTTCAGTAGTAGGCTTGCACACAAAATATCGAGGGCTCCCCGATAGGCATGAAGGCAAAGCAGAATACCTTGGTTTGTTGATGACTCGAGCATTAGTCACAGGTAAAAGGTTGAGATCAAGCTTAGGATGTGGATGTGAACTTGAGCTGTTGGGGGAAAATAGCAAGATATGGGTTTTGGTCTTTGGCCATGGAGATTCATGAAAGTAAATTTTAAGAGCATTAAAGGGGCTTTTTTCTTCAAAATAGCAGTCTCCAAATTTATTTAGGAAATTGAACAATTAAATAAAGAGAGAGAGATAGAGAAATTAACAAGGTCACACCAATCGCACTAGCATCATAAAATTGCGAATAAATTTTATTTTATTTTATTTTTTATAAATAAGTTAACAACTCATTCTTATCCTAATCTCCAATGATTTACTCTGAATATTAATAAACATTTAATCTGAGATAAGATTTTATCTAAAACTTGATAAAAAGATACTTTTATATGTATATAAAAAAATTATAAATTTAGTACTAACCCTTCTCTGGCTTTCAATGACTGCTAACCGGGGCTGGGTGGAAACGGAACTGAACAGTCTGTCAAAAACATTAGCTGAGCCTCGCTTCTATTTGGTTCACACATAAGTGAACCCATAATTCATTCGCTTCCACCAGATGACCCAGCTGTAAAAAAGTTTACTGTTTACAGAGAAGGCTAAATCATACAAAAACATAACGATTTCTACTCTGTTCTTTGAGCTACAACTGAGCGGCTATGGTATCAGAGGACAGAGCACAAGCCTCAAGATGATCGTCGATAATAATACCTGCAAAGATATCAGATGACATAAAATTGCTGGAACACACAAAAAACAGCGGGGGGGATACAGGTCTGTGTGAGAGAGGTCATACACGTAGATCTTTATTCCAAAAACAGAAGCATATTTTCGTACAAGACGTTCAACAGTATACCACTGTGAGCGATCTGTTCCATCTTGATAACCAATACGAGGCATGTGGATTGAGGCTACATGGAAAAGTCAGGAGATTATGTCAGATAATTCAAATATATATGAAAGAAACAAACAAGAGTAAGAACAAGCTAAATTCACACAGCCAAAGGCATCAGGAGATTATGTCAGATAATTCAAATATATATGAAAGAAACAAACAAGAGTAAGAACAAGCTAAATTCACACAGCCAAAGGCAGTCCCTGAACGTGAACAATCTGAGAATTCTGAAATTTGAATCATTTTTAATGATAATAAAGAAGGTTCTTATGAATAAGAGGACTGCCTCTCTCATCATGTTGATTGTTGCTCACTACTGCTCATGCTCGTCCTGGTTGTGCTTTGCCTGTGTTCTATGGACAATTGCATGCCAGCCTGCTAACTATATTTTCACATTGTTGGATGACTACAATAAATTCCAAACAAGAAAATCACTTGCATCTCTAAGCATCAACTCTTCATAGCAAGCAAGCAGACCAACTATTTCAATTTTCATTGTTCTTTTTAAAGTTTGCCATTGCGATGGAATACAACAGCATCAAAACAAACATTAGAAGAAACATACCTGAATTTTGAGCTGCAGCAAAAGACGCCTTGGACAGGCAAGTCTCCAAGTCAGGAATAGAGATCTCACTACGAGGCACTTTGCGCCTAGGATTATAAGATTGTACAACAGCCAAAGCAACCCACCGTGGAGTATCACCTTCCATGTTCTGCCCATCAGTATTCTCTGTGCAACAACAAACAGGTTAAATGAATTTATTCGAAGAACTATCCATCAATAATCAATAAGGAGGGGGGGGGGGGGGGTCACGGGGTTTATTAGAGAAACCATTCACATCAGTATGTCAGACAGATCACCAGAACTTTCTGAAAGGAAAACAAATTACACCAAATAGTGATCTCATTAACCTAGCTAAAGTTTTGCTCATGATCATTCATCAGAACATTAAAGAAAACCAGTCACAGGGAGCTATAAAATTAAATTCAAGTAATTAAGTTCAAACATGAAGTTATAAAAATAATCCATTTGAAGCAATCTTTTGCACATCAGGAAGAAGCATAGCAAGGAACTTTGAGACCACCAGGGTAAACTATTTGATTAATAACTATATATATGTCATCTCAGCCAGCAGCTACCAGTTTCCATGATTAACAAATATTTACTAATCTCAACCACTCCACTCACAGCTAGAAGCAAAATTAATTAAATTTAATCACCATAAGCACAGATTGGACACTATATTTATAACAGGGAGTGGAGATGGAGAAGATCCCTCCCTGGTTAGGTACTCCATTTTCATGTTTGAAATTGCAGATCTAGTCATACTTTGTATTTGCTTTTTGCTCGCTCACTCACTACCTTTCCTTTTCCTTTTTAGTTCTAGAAGGATTGTTCTGCAAGGAACAAAAATATTGGTCACAATTAACATCAACCCCAGTAAGGAACATGAACTGAGGGATGAAAGTGGGGTGGCAATGGGGATGGCAGTATGAGAACAAAATGAAAATGAAAAAACCTATGCATGTTGTAGTGAATATGTTCGGTGATCCTGGAAGGTTACAACTGCCTCTCGTATCTATGCACATCACTTAAAATTTTTGAACCACCATTAATTATTGGAAAAGGCCAAATGGTAAAAATGCAGGAAGAGAGAATATGAAAGCTGACCAATAATTTTTACAAGATGGACATCACCAAGATGAAGGTCCCTAAATTCAGAGGCTTGTTGATATGCAGCAGGGATACTTGAAGACAGTTTGGCCAGTGCATCGAACATTCCTCCATGGCCCCAATTTCCTGACTCATCTACACAACTGCCAAATTAATACCAGAATCAGGCTAAGAGAAAAACTGATGATTACCAAGCAATATTCACACCCTTGTAACTAGTGCATTCTTTTCCCGTGGAGTAGATGGAAGTTCAACTTAGAACATGCCAAAACAGGATATTAACAGTTGTAACCATCAATGAGATGATGCCTAACCGCAGACTGAATTTAAATTCCATGAATACAAATGACACATTTTCAAATTCCATCTAAGGGAGTGCGAGCTGATTCTTTGGCTTGGATAAGTCCACATAAAAACAACTCTTCCATAGCCAATGTGCTGATTCTTTGGCTTGGATAAGTCCACATAAAAAACAACTCTTCCATAGCCAATGTCCCATTTGTAATTGCACCAACTACACGCTGCTTCGAATTGATCAGTTCTAATGTTAAGATTACTATCAAGTTGAAAAGAATGAGCAGAAAGGGATTGGTTTCGTGGTAAAACCTTACTTGTAACTGATAATGATTGGAAAAAATAGATGTTTGTAATTCTCAGAGTTTCAGATACCAAATCAGAGTAGGAAACCAAAGAAAGCAATTTCAAGAGTTTCAGAACAAAATTAGAAGTAAGAAACAAAAGAAAAGTATCCATAATCATCAATAAGTTGCATGCCACAACAATGAAGAAGTAGACTGGAGGGATTTTCAGTATGTCTCCAAGGAATTACCTGAATATGACACTGGGCTCAGACGAGCAGAGCTTATCTGGATGTGTACAATCCCCAACAACAAAATGAACAAAACCTGAGTCTGACAATGCATCCCCATCTACAGGGTAGATGGGATCCCCAACAGATAATGAATGGTATCCAAGGGCCTCCCACTTTGACAACTTTTTCTCCTCTGCCTTTTTCTTTGCAGCCTCAAGATGAAGATACTTATTATCAGGCAAGTTCCTTCTATTTCCCAAGTCCATAACCAGATTTTCATTTGATTGTGATGTTTCCTTGAATTTTTCAACCCATGATAGATATGATGCCTCATCAAGACCAGGATCATAGCTTGCAAGAGCAGATTCTCCTCCACTAACAAAATCAAGTCCTTTTTCTTGACCAATAGGATTGACCTCAAACTTTCTATCATCTTTGTCCAATATCTGGTCACATCGCAGAGCAATTACTTTCTGTGCCAAAGCTTTCAATTCTGAGGCATTTAATTCATTTGATTTTTCACTGTTGACCTCCGAAGGATCAAACCTATGCAACCCAAATATGATGGATCGCAAATCACCAGTTTCAATTCCTCCTGTTTCTTTTCTGTCCTCTTCCATGACATCATCTCCTACAACATCATGGCTAAGCTGCAATTTCCTCTTTGCTCTTTGCATAATAACCTACACTCGCACATTTTAAATTCAAAATGATAATATGAAAGGCATTATTAAACGTTAAAGGTTGAGTTATAAAACCTCACCTCCTCCACAGTATGCCTTGTAACTAAGTTTATTGACAGGACATGGTTCATTTGACCAATCCTGTGTGCTCGCTGCAAAGCCTGTTTGTCAACCTGAGGATTCCAATCTTGCTCATAGAATATAACCTGTTAATGAATGAGAGTTTATGAATGTTCAGAACACCATGTACAACTCCAACCAATTTTTTGAGAAATAATGGAGTCTACTTGGACAACCCATCACACTCTTTCAAGTTTTACCATATTATACTTAAAATTCTTTAGATGGAAATAAATATCACCATATCCAATCCATTCCATTGAAGTTGTTTTAATTAGAAGCAGATGCCACAAGTCTTGTAAAAACCTTCACTTCTTTCATAATCTTATATAGACCACTGAATTTATTAGCTATTAGAATCATATAGAACATTAGAAGTCAGTAAGAACCTTTCCAATTAAAGAAGCATCTACATGGAGAGCAAAACTTACGGTTCCATCATAAGGCATGAAAGAAATACGGTTATTAACAGAAAATGACAAATGGGAGCTTAAACTGTTACAAAAAGCCAAATCATGTCAGGAAAAGTATATGGATAAATAAAGAACAAAGTTTATCTCTCTTCGCCTCAGAAAATTGCATTTATAAATTTTCCTTGTCAAGGTCGGTATAGAAATGTCTATACATCTTCAAGTCCAGCAAGTTGTATCTGTTTATACTCAGGCAATTGCTGAGAAGTGAGAGAAAGTGAAAAACATGAGCTATTAGCATCAAATTAATTCATCTCAAATATGAGAATGGCAGGCGCACAGCTGAACATGTATCATATATAAGTGACATGCACATAGCATATTTGTCTCAGAAAACACTGAACCGGCTCTACAGGAAAAAAGACCACCCACCAAAAACAGAAAACATGTTCTCAAGCAAGATGAATCAATGAAAATCCGTCTTTAAACACTGCAGGAAAAGCTTCCAAGTAGATTGCTGATTTGTTTTGGAACTTTATGTGTCAGCATTTGTAAGGTTTATTTTCATTTTCCCTTGCCAGCAACTTTTAGCTGATAAAGTGTGTAGTTATTATTGTGATGCCAACTTTTTTCTTTGTTGGGCTTGTCAGAAATTTATTGTACCAAAGTTGGAGCCATTTATGCTTCTTTTTCTCTTTTATTTTGTACAATATCTTTTTGTTTCTCTCTCAACTTGAGGAACAGGTTAATGAGTTCATACGCCAGATGGTGATTTCTGAAAACTTCAAGAGATAACCCACCGTATCTGCAGCCACGAGATTCAAGCCAACTCCTCCAGCTCTTGTAGATATCATAAAAACAAAAGAGCTATTTTGATCAGATTCAGAACCAGACCTCCCTGACTGTCCACTAAAACTTCTTATTGCAGCAAAACGCTCCTCAGCTCGAACTGAACCATCAAGACGCTCATATGAATACTTTCGAAGCTCTAGAAAATCCTATATTACATGCCAATTATGTCATTAATAAATGTTCAAAATATACTGACATGCATAAACAAGCAGAGGCAATTACTTCAAATTCAAACATGTACCTGTAAAATGTCTAGTGTGTGTGTCATTTGAGCAAAGAGAAGCACACGATGTCCAGAATCATGTAGCTTCTCAAGTAGTTGGTCCAAAATTATAAGTTTCCCACTGGCCTGAACATGATGTCATAAGATATACAGAGATGACAGCAGGTTTCAATTAGTGGAATCAGAGATCAAGATCAGAGGCTTGCACAGGAGCCGAAGGAATTAACAAAATCAGAGAGGAAGCACAAAACTTGCCTCTTTTAGAGTAGAAAGTTTAGTTTTTTTTTTTTTTTTCCCTTTATGCCTCTTCAATTCTTTGTTTTTCAAGCTATATAAATGTGCAACCACTCCAAACTAAGCAATCGTTAATATTTCACACACTGCAAAATTATCAGACAGCAAGGATACCTGAAGCTGAAGTCATAAAATCAAGAAGACAGCAGGGACAGCAACAAGTAGGTTTCAAATAGTGAGATCAGAGATGCCGTGCAGAAAGATTGCATCTTTCAAAGCAGAAAATTTAAGCAATTCTTTGTTTGCTTTTAGAGTTATGGGAACGTAGTAAAAATCATAGATAGAGCACAAGTACTTGCCTCTTTCAGATTTAAACAATTCTTAGTTTTCTTATAGAGTTATGAAACGTTAGTGAGATCAGAGATATAGCATAAAGGACTGCCTATTTCAGACCAGAAATTTAAGCAATTCTTTGTTTGCTTTTAGAGTTATGGAAAAAAACCAAATAATTCAAACTCGATTTTCATTACTTTTGATATATCAAACAGTTGCAAGATAACAAGACTACATGAAGTTCAAGTTAATTAATACAAAGAGACATCAGGGGAAAAGGAGTTTTTCATTATCAAAATTGGATATTCAGTATAAAGGTTTGCTTCTTCTATACCAAAAAGTTTACGTGAACACGGTTTTTTTGTTCATGTTTGTTTCTTTGCTTTCAAAGTTATGGCTACACACAACTCATTCAGACTAGCATTTTTTATTTTGGAGATGAAAACAGGTGCTTATTAACATAACATTTCATATACCACAAAACTAGTAGACATAGAGGTTACCTTAACTAGGTGTTCACCCTCTTCATATGGCTCAGGCTCAATACCAGGAAAGAGGTAAGGGTGGCTGCATGCTTTTCTTAGTTGTATTACCTGGACCAAAGAGACAGAATTAATGGCTGAAACTAACAGAATATTCAATTCAGAAAAAACATCATTCTATTTCAATTAACTAGAGCAGAAAGGCAGTCTGGCGTGGCAAGTTCGCTACAATGCTCAAGTCCAAGATGGAGATGCTAGTATACCATATTCTGCAGAGATTGATGATTGGAAGCTGAAGAAGACAGCGCAAGAAGTTTTGGAAGCTCCTTCCTCAATATTGAGGTATAAACTTTCTTTTGCAGGCTGACCAGTGGAGCCATCCTATCAAGACATATAAAAATTGTAGTCTTTTTAGGGGAGTTCCCATCATAAGACACCAGATGCTCAGTCTTCATAAGGTAAGACATCTTACACAGTAATCTCAGTCAATGATGGCAGCACTAGGTTTCCACATTCTATAAGCCTAGATTTTGTTCTTCGAAGCATGAAGGATTTCAATATACTTTTTAAAGTCTTGAACTGCCGCTTGACCTTTGTTGCATCATGATCTGTTCAAAAGCAACAGGTTTAACATTCTTGCAAGTATGGAAAACCTCAGCTTTTGTTGTATTCAAGAGAATCAACCCAAGATTCACAGCAGAAGCAGACAAAAAGAATTAAATAATAATTTTGAAGCTCATAAACCTTGAAGGAATTGAGAATAACCCAGAGTAATGCACATCAATTTTCTGCTTTTTTTCCGAATCAAAGGCCAATCTCAGATATAGATTTTAGCTCCAAGGTTTTGCCGTAAACTATTGACAGTTCCTTGAAAGAATATTGCAAATGTAACTTTCAGAAACACAGAGGAATGATCCCATACCAAGTCCAGATATTATCTCACTTTGTTTCAAAACTCAAACAATTTCTCTTTTGAAAACCATTAACTTGGGAGTTGGGTGTATTCAGTATGTAGAGGACCTTAGCAGATCTGGGTCAATGTTCTATTCAGATGAATGATGATGTTACATTAGTCACTAACCTTTTGATAATGAACTGACTTGACCACGCATCATATACTATATACTTTTCAAGAAAAACTTTCCAATCCATGATCTCCCTTCTGTAATATTTTAGAAACAATCGGGGGGTGATCCACTAAGATAAGAAGAGAGATTATGATACATTGAGGGGCCATCAAACCATGTGATCTCCTAAGAAGAATACCAATATCAAGGGAAAAAATGAGGATATAGAAAATTACAAGAATACAAAGCCTGGTTTCAGGAGAAAGTTGACACTTAAATACACACTTAGACCACGTAAAAGGAGAAATGACCTGATGAAGCATCAGCAGCTTCCCTGAACGTGGAAAGGAACTGATCCAGGGTTCCAAAGACTAAAGGCATACAAAAATGCATCAGAGCCCAAAGTTCAGTGAGATTATTCTGGATGGGTGTGCCAGTCATCAACAACCGTCTTGGCATGAGGAACTGGTCTATGAGAACATTATAAAGAACCTGTCCTTATTAAATTTTTGAAACAAAAAAAGAAACTCTTCAAGTCTAGCTCAAGAAGTATAAAAGGAGAGGCACAGAAGCAATTTATAATATAAACATATTTTTTTGTTATTGCACCATGGTAGCATAAATAGCTTGAAACCATCACCACTATAGGAATTTATGTTCACGTTTATGAGAAGACACTGTGTGATAGCTTGAACATACACTCTTAGGATTTTTAAGTCTTTGAGCTTCATCAACTATAGCATAGTGCCATGGAATCTGTGACAAAAATTCTTGATCCACTAATGCAATGTCATATGTTGTCAATAGCACGTCAAAAGGCAACAATGATACCTGTAAACAGCCAACATATCAATTTAGATTTTAAAGAACTTCAAACTAGAACCCAGACACATGAAAAAAATATAAGGAACAGGATAAAGTAACAAATTATATCATTCCAGTTAGTAAATATGCATTACAAGATTCCAAACTCACGTTGGATGATGAAGGACTCTCTTTCACATGTTCATGTATTGTCTTGCGCAAACTGCGCCGGTGTTCTTTCTCACCGACATACCTAAGGACTTTCAGTTGGGGGGTGAATTTGTCTATCTCTGACACCCATCCATCTGTCACACTTAAAGGGCACAACACCACTGCATACAAATGGATAACAAGCAAAATTGTGAATCAAAGTCACTACCAGAATAGATACCCTAAAGTCTTCGAATCAAACAAAAGGCTTTCTTAACTCACAATATGGTCCAGGTGACTTCTGATGAACCTTCAAATAACTTAAGAAAGAGATGGCTTGCAAGGTCTTCCCTAATCCCATCTGCCAGCAAATATCTTCAATTCAAAACATAATGAACAGAATCACACTGCCATTGCTATTATCATGCTCATCTGTTCTACTTGACTGAATAATGAGGCACGTGAAGATTACTAAAAGTAATGAGAAAAATAAGGACTTCTTTAACCATTGTGTCAGTGATGAGAACGACAAAACTCCATCAGGGTTTCAGCTGTAAATTTAATTACTTCACAAACCCAACAAGATGTTACAATATGTTATGAGTAAATTCAGTTATAAGAGATGCAACAATCAATTATCCAATACCAAGCCAGTTGCAAAATTCTAAGTAAATAATACAGTCCCCCTAAGATCTGGCACTAGTAAACTTTCGAAAAATTCAAAAAAAAAAGGACATTGAATAACTACAGGGAGATTTATCTGAAGCTTTAATTGACAATTGAAAGCTAGATTTTTTACTTGAAAAGTTTTGAGTTTCGCAGGTCTGTGATTACCTAAAGGGCCAGGCCATACTCAAATGAAAAAAATAATGACGGTCACAAATAATCTCTATATTACTTGATTTTCACATGTTTAAAAGTAAATATCAGGTATCAAGATAAATTTAAGACAATTTCAGGTTTCCTTCAATATAAAGGCTTGAAAACCATTCAAGTCCTCAAGCTATGTACCTCATCTCCTGCAAATACAATACCAATTCAAGAGTCACTCTAATGCGCGTTAAAAATAAAACAGCATATAATTAAAGTGAAACCCTAGACTACTTTTCAAATTCACAAAATTGAATATATCAAATCAGACACCAAGCAATACTGGAAAACCCTGATTTCTTGTATTCTTGAGATTTTCAATTAGATTCTATCAGATTAAAAAATAGAAGTGAAAAAATAAAATCCTACCGAGGATAACATTAACACCGAGGTGATATCTCTGTATAAGCCACGAGATGCCTTCAAGTTGGTGAGGTTTCAGCGTCGCCGTGACGCCGATTTCTGTGGCGTCAAAAGGCGAAGTTGCATAACCGCTTTCTCCGTGTGATTTCGATTCGATGATCATTGTGGCTGCCGCGAGCCTCTGCTCATAATTCATCCCTCTCGGTCTCTTTGAGAGTAGCCGTTGTATATCGAAGACTGGCTTGAAGGGGACGCGAGGGAAATAAAAAAAAGCCGGTTTGGTTACGTAATGACGGTTCTAGCCTTATGAGTAAGCATAAGGTCGTGGGGTTATTCTTGGGATTTTGCGCGGCGTGTATATGGATCG
>Ga0325411_1003412_pt1 | contig 17906 bp, 19 predicted proteins | sample PopdelMetagenome_13_FD_206181 | JGI IMG/M metagenome (GOLD analysis project Ga0325411, IMG submission 206181) | Populus deltoides microbial communities from Bellville, Georgia, United States - Xylem-PdIQD-R4 | ecosystem: Host-associated > Plants > Phyllosphere > Stem > Wood/Secondary xylem...
CCATCGCCATCGCCATCGCCATCGCCACCAGTGGGTGGTTGTCAGTTGTCACCTTGGCTTCAAGTTACGGCAACTTCATTTTTTTTTTTTCACAAAAAAGTAAGTAAAAAAACTTATTTTATGTAACTCCGTTGTAAAAACAAATTAAATTTGATGAAGTCAATTAACTTCAAGTCAAGTAAAAAAGAAAACCCATCAATGTGAACTGCGCCCACCATTCTGTGGCAATTGTGTAGGCTGCATCTCTTGCCAAGACGCCTGGACACTTCCATTACTTCCTCTGCGCTTATGATCTTTCCTTCAAAAGCCGGAAAAGCAACTTGCACCTTTCTTACCATCTACGCCACGTTTCCCTTTTTCCGTGATATATTCTTGTAAACTAATCTTCGTGTAAACTACTAAATTAGAACCACTCAATAACTAAATCACGAAAAAGTGTGTTTCACTGCAAAGTTCCCATGAAATCTCAGCACCCAGTTCGTGGATAGACAAGAATAGCGCAAATGAAACACACTCATGTTAAGAAATAAAGATCATAACACGACAGATTGCATTACCAATACTACTTGATTTAGTGGAAGTTATTCAACAGCAAACATTTGTACATACCAAAACAGCAAAATACCACTGGTTCCATGGGGAGCACAGGGGAGGGTTTTACTAAAAGGGGAAGTATGAAGGAGAGAGATTGCTGTTCAGAGTCGAACAAAAAAGTAAAGCCACAAGAAATAACCAGAAAAAGAAGAAGAAGAAGAATAAGTTAGACAAAATCTCAGCTCGGTTGCAGTCTCACAGTGCACAGCAGAGATAAATGAAATTTCCCTCCTTCGAAAAAATGGCCATGTCTCTCTCCCTCACATCCCAGGATTTGCTTCTCTTTCACTTTGGATAACATTTCATTGCACCATCTTTACAACTTAACCCTCCTTCAACCAACACTTCCTGTAACATATAAAGAAGCCAAATTAGATTTCGTTAATTCTTGTTGCTAATTCTTGTTGCGAATTTTAACTTCAGATATCAAAAAAATAAAATAAAAAAAATCGAAAGGAAAAGGAAAGAAAACAGGTTTTGTCGCACCTGTGTTCTCTTGTTAGCCAGTCCCTCTTCATGAACAAAAATAGGCATCTCTTCAACAACTCTATCCAAAACCCCAGCGACCCTATCGCTCTTCTTAGGTGCAATGTGACCCCTCTTTAAGCCCAGTTTTTCCTTCCACCAGCCTGAAATCTTTGGTGCTGGGAACGCATTATCATACTCATCATCGACAAGTAACTCATCTCGTAAGGTCATTTTTCGCTGTTGGTTGGTGCAGTTATCCTTCAAAGGCAGCATTGTACCCTCGAAGAAGATTTCATCTGCAGGAATCATGGAGTCGTTTTTCACTGAGAACTCGAAATCTGTGGAAACTGGTGCTTCTCTATAACTGCTTTCATACTTGTTAGCTTTTTTCGCATCAGCAAAATCATTGGAGAAGGAAATTCTTGGGTCCATAGAGGAAAAGTAAAAGCTTTGTTGCTCACCGTTGAACATTTTCAACCATGCCATATACTTTCAAACCAACAAAATTTGAGTATTTTTATGTTGTTCCTTCTCTTTCACTGTTTAGAATCCACATGTAGATGTTTGCATTTATATAGAGGTAATATTGTTTTATGTGTACACTTAGCAGACATCTCATGTTACTCAAATTTGTCGGTTCTTGATTAAAGATGAGGATAATACATTTTGTATTATAATTCTACAATATTTAATCACTATGAATCAATTGTTCAAAGCTAGCATTATTGACTCTAGTGTGTGCTCAGTAGGCTTCATGCAAGTGATGCTTGGCAAGCAGATAAGACCATTATGATCCTAATACTCTGCTTGATGCGGCCAGATCAAGCCAGCATTCATTTTAAAAGGACTCGTGATCATTTGACCATTAACCACGAGAGTCCTTTTAAAACACAAATTGCATATCCAAACAAGGCCTCCCTCGGGACGAATCCAGGACCAGAAACATGGGGGCCAAGAGTTTTTCTCTTTAAAGAAAATAGAGAAAATAATTTTAAAAAGAATTTTTTTAAAAATTTTAGCCGATCATTTTTTGTGCCGCAATCTCAAACGCATCTCTTTGAACATGTGACTTTTAGAGTTAGTGGGTTTCTCATATTCCTTTTCCTATATTTTAAGCTTAGATCTCCACTTGCATTCACCTACTAACTATGGTTTTCAAAGGCCCATGTGGGTTTGAGCTGTGATCTGATTGTTAATCCAATAACTATAGAAAGCAGGGTCTCTCAACTCCAGTACAAAACAAGAAATTTTCTGCCATTCTTTGACTATTCATTGCAGTTGAATAGATAAAAGGATTTTTGGTTCCATCCCCTTGAATTAGGCTATTGACATTCACATGGTTAATCTTCATCATATGGAAATTCCTATGATTCATCAAATGGGGTTTTGACAAGTGGTTGATTCTCACACTACAACTGCAAGAAGCTTTGAAAACGCCCTAGACCATGGACTTACTTCATGGGCTTAGTGGACCCTGTCTCCTGCTTGGTCTCCCATCTTGTTAACAAAGTTTGTCTTTTATGTTTCTCTTAATCTAGCAAGAATCTAACAGAAAATTGTGTTCAACTCAAAGAACGCGCGAGATCGTTAAAAAAAACTATGTACTTTTATCGGGTGCTTTGTATGTGGCCCAAAAATCTGCTTCCTGAAGTCTCCCTACTATGCTTTAATATGAAGCGATGACTGCAGAAAAAACAATGGATGATTAGGCTATTCTATTTCACGACGTGCTTCATGTAATTGTCCTCAGATGAGATTATTACAGGCAATATTATGATGGCCTTCAGTTGTTTGCTGCTTAAATCAAGGAATAGTGGAGAAAAACTCACCACAAAAGTAATTGCTTTTATACTTGGCCTTGCACGACCAGTAGAATCATGACAGCTGGAAACCAAGCAATTGCTTCCAAATGAAAAGTAACATTGCCTTCCTCTCAAAGCAATCCTTTCCTCAAGCAGGAAATTGAGATTGTATGAACTTGATATCTTCCCAAGTGGACTCTTCCTCACAAAGATTCGACCTTTGCACCAGATCCTACACCACTGGTTTGCTATGCCTTTTCACAACCTCCTTGCTAGGATAGTTCTGTGAATGAATCCACCACCACTAAAATCACATCTTTCCCTTCAGACTTGGGCAGGCCTTCTATAAACTCCATGGATATATCACTCCAGTACTGTGATGGAACGGGTAGCGGCTGAAACAACCCTTGACTAGCCACGTTTTCTGATTTGTTTCTAGCACGCACATCACAAGTATCAACCAATTCTTTTATTTGTTGTTTAAGACCACGGCAATAAAAGAGTGGCTTCACTATCTTGTACGTGTTATGCACAGCAGCATGCCCACCAATAGCACTTTCATGCACCTTCTGCAAGAAAATTATTCCCTTATAACTCCTCATAACCCCATCCTTGTACACTCATAATTTGGATATGTTTTCTTATCCAAAAGCACAGCAGCAATTAATTCCTTCACTGCAGTATCTTCCTCATAACTAGATAACACCTCTGTAATCCACTCAGGAATCACCATGCTTATAGCCAAGCATTCCCCTTCATCCCTTCTTGACAATGCATCCACAACCACATTTTCCTTGCCACTTCTATACAAAAATTCATAATTCAAACCAAGAAACTTTTCAGCCCCTTTTTTCTGAATAGAAGAGTTAATCCTTTGCTCTAGCCTGTATTTCAAACTCTCATGGTCAGTTTTAATAATAAACTTCCCATGTTCCGGATAGTGCCTCCATTTTTGCACAGCCATCAAAATTGCTAAGAATACTCCTCATAAATGGATAGCCCAAAATGCTTATTGTTGAGAACTTACTGATATAGGCTAACGGTTTCCCTTCTTGCACCAGAATTGCTCCTAAGCCAAAGTCATTAGCATCAGTTTCCAGTGCGAATGGCTTTGAAAAATCAGGTAATAAAAGCACTGGTGTGGTGTTCATTGCAAGTTTTAGTCTCTCAAATGCTGCCTCAGCTTCTTCATTCCAATGAAAGCCATGCTTCTTTAATAACTCAGCTAGTGGCATGCTGATGATTCCATAATTTTTGACAAATATTCGATAATAAACCTTAGCACCATTCAACTCATCTAATAAGTCATCTATTAGAGGAATTGGAGATTTATCATTGGTAATGATATCATTGAGTTGACGATAATCCACTCAAAATCTCTATGTTCCATCTTTCTTTTTAACTAGCAAAACTGGTGAGGCAAAACGATTATGGTTGGGCTGAATTATTGCTGACTATATCATCTCTTTAAACAACATTTCTACTTCATTCTTCTGGTCATAGCAGTGCCTACAAGGCCTGGTAGTCATTGGTTTATAACCAGGAATTAATGGAATGCTATGATCATAAAACCTTGTTGATGGTAAACCAGTGGGTTCTGCAAAGATATCTTGATATTCCAGCAATATATCTTTAACTGATGAGTGTACATCAGCAGTAGGTCTGGATTCCCCAGAGATAGAGAACAACTGAGTTATAACCCCATTGACGCTCTACTTCAAAAATTTATACACCTTCTCTGCTGAAATAAACTTCAGTTCAGCTTCTTCTGTCATTCCTCTCAAAAGTACCTCCTTCCCATCTTTCTTGAATAATAAGGACAATTCAACAAAGTAAAAAAAAGAAATGGGACTGAAACGTTTCATCCAATCCACTTCAAGGACAATATCACTGCCAACCAGCTTCAGAAATATCAAATTGGCAGTGCATTTGCCAAGAAAATCTTTTAGCCTTGCACGGCATCACTTTCCCATTGGCAACGGTAACGTTCAGGGGTATAGTTGGTGTTGGTAGGTTGAGGGTGGTGAGGGGTTCAAATAGCGACAGTGGTTAACGGTGCAGTACTGGCTGGACGATGATGCATTCAATGAGTGCATACGTTAATCGAGTTTGTCGACTGTTGTTTAACGTGGTGGACTGAGAAATTGAATGAAGAACCAAAATAGGTCAATTACATCATACAAATGAAAAGAATTTGGCACAAATGATGAATTCTGCCCCCCCCCCCCCCCCACTTTTCTTGTACGTACCTTCTCAAGAAATTGTCAACTAAGAAAGGGATGGATAGAAGAAGAGGTCTTGGTTGTGCATGGACTTGATCAGATGTATCAAAGACGAAACATGCATGTTAAATTTTTAATGTTTATGTTTATGCAGTTACCGAGTAGATTAATTACTAATTCAATGTTTTGCAGGAACCTTTTTTTCACATTCTTCCCGGCATGAAAGGGCTAAGAATTGAGTTCGTTAGATGAAAGAAGCTTTAACTTTTCTCCGGGAAACTTTCCTTTTCCTTTAAAGGCTAAATTGCAATTCATTGATGTAGTTTTAATAAAAGCTTTAGCCACTTATTAAATTAAAAGAAGAAAAAAAACAAGACATAGTCATTAATTATAGCGTTACAGGCCACCACACAGACTTCAAATTTTGTGAAGATAGAGAATTGTGCTGCATGCAATCGCATTCATTACTATATGTAGGTATTTCAGGTGGATGGCTTGAATTCAATTAGAAAGTCATTTTCTGGAAGTCATCTTTTGGACTTAAACAGAGAAAAATGGTATTTGATAGGAAATATATGTGCTGTAAATTTATATATTTTCAAGTCATAGCTTTATATTTAGTTAAGGATCTTGAAAAGTATTCCTGAGCAGGATCTCCACTTGCTTTGAAAATCATTGTGCATCGACCAATGTCAAATGATACAAACCTGAAATGCTTTATTAATTTATTGCACAACAACACATCTCAATTACAATCACAAAGAATCCGGCACAAATAGTTAATTCTGGTCCTCCGTTTACATTTTAGCTCTTGCAGCTTTAAAGAAATTGTCACTTAGGAAATTTTGAACGTTCCAAATTATATCATCTGGTTTTGAACAGTTGCTAGCAAGGAGGAAGATCCTTAGGTGGAGGCAAAATAGATTGATCCGGGAGTTTTCCATTTTCGACAACAAAAGCTGTTTTCAATCCCCAGCCTGTGTGCAGTTCTAGATGACAGTGCATGAACCACACCCCTGAAAAGTAACAAACCACTTTAGATGACTAAACAACAAGAAAAACAATGAGCACAATTCTCTGCTAGTTTACGTTTAGTAAGTTGTGACATAAGAGGTTACATATTTGTGTTAATAAACTTACCTGGATTATCAGCCCTGAACCTTATGGCAGTCCATCCACCAGTAGGTACTCCAACTGTATTTCTCTCAGGAGGATCAACCAAGTTAAATTTTGCTGGGTCCCTTTTAGGATCAAAGTTTCCAATTCCGGTTCCAACAACGAAGAAATTGTATCCATGAAGATGGAAAGGGTGTGATTCAACAGTGAGAAGATTGGTGTCTTGTAGTACCAGTTGCACAGTTGAATTGTAGGCAATTTTACTAACCCTGGTGCCTAATGTAGTACCAAGATTGGCAGTAAGTGGTGCACCAGTATAATTGAATGGCGTTGGAGGGTTATCTGGGAAATCTAACCTAAATACTCCCTTGATGTTAAAGTAGTGAGCTTGAAGTAGACCAATTTGGGGCATTACAAAAGTGATGTTGTTCAAGGAGGCGGTGAGTTTTGTTCCGTTTAAGCAAGTTGGACAAGGGTTTATTCCTAGACCGATCGTGTAAAAAAGATGCCGGTCGACTATGAGAGGCACATTTGCTTGGAATTGTGGAGAGTTTAGACTTCTAAGCTTGGCATTGTAGCTACGCGCGAAAGCAGTGTCATTTGGTTCTGGTAGCTGAGGAAGGAGAGGAAGTACGGTGTTTGGGATGCCTTTATATTGCAATATAGCAGTGGCAGTTTTGTTATCTATGGAAAGCGGTGCATCCATGAAAGGTCTAGCAGCCATGAAATATCTGTTTGGTGTTTGTGTTGCTTGAACAAGAACATTTGTGGTTTGGCCGGGTGCAATTAGTATGGCTTGAGTTGTAAAGGGTTTGGTGTAAACTGCATCAATTTCTACCACAGTCATGTTGTGACCAGCAATAGCAAAGAAAAGCTCATCGTTGAGTGCAGCGTTGATGATTCTCAAGAGGTATGTCTTTGCCTGTTCAACCTCCAAGGTAAATGTATCTGCCCAAAAGAAAAAGGATAGGGCATGATAAGATATCTCGGTGATCTTAATGTAGAGCATGTAGAAAATTGCTCTAAAATGTGTCATGTTATATTCAAAGTTTTACAGGTTTGATGCTAGAGGTTGTTTGGAATTACTTCAGATCAATGAAATAAACCTGGGAAATTTTTAGAAGTAGATCTATTAATCTTAAACACAGGAATCATATCCAAAAATTTGCTCACGTTTCTCAGAACATGGGAAGAGTGGTCCTGGCTTCCCATTAATGGTATGAGCATCAGAGGCATTTGGCGGCAATCCCAGCTTGTTCCCTTGTTTTTCAATATCTTCAACATCATTGTTCCACCATTCTCCTACACATTTTCAAGAATCGTAGAAAAGAATTAGAAATTAATTTATTCTATAAGACATGAGTTCATTTATCAAGTTGTTGATTTCTCTGTCCCACCAAAGATTATGATTTCTTCTCTATGAGGCTGGGGGAAAGGAAATGGGGTCCCTGGCTTAGGCATGATAACAATAGCTCCATAGACTGTGGCCCTTAGCCATAAGATATGTGCATGCCACCATAGTGTTCCTCTTTGACCTGTTACATTAAAATCATATGTGTAGCTATGCCCTGTCTTGATAGGACATTGTGTTATATAAGCAGGTCCATCTGCCCAGCCATTACGAAATTGCTTTAGTCCATGCCTGCAAAAACCAACATGCTTTCCCATTAGAAAAATATGCATGATCTTTCACACAATTCATGAGGTTACAAACTGGCATCCATCCATTGATCATACCAATGAATAGACATGTTATATCTGGCCTGGTTGGTGACATTCACTAGAACTCTGTCACCTTCTCTTACATATACTGTTGGCCCTGGAAACCTCCCATTTACTGTGACAATGGGCTTGGCATGACACAGCCTGCTAACATTTTTCACTTGGATCTGAAATAAACAGAAAAAGCAGAAGAGAACGTCAGCAAGAAAGCAGAAATGCAACAGAAAGTGCATGGAACGCTAGTATTGATGTTTAAGCACTCACATCAAACTGGTATCTCTTGACAGCAGCTTCGGCCGGATGATAAATGAAGTAGAGGTAGAGAATATAAGAAGCCCAACAAAGTTTTTTTGACAACGCTGCTGCCATTTTGTTGGTCTAAATATTTTGAACGTAGCTAAAGTGTTATTTGATGAGACAAATGGAGTCCAAATCCGTTGGTATATATAGTAAGTGAAAGGGGTCAATCGGTTTGTTAAAGGGGGGAGGTGGTGTTGTTGAATTAGGTGGATGATGAGTGCTGATAGCATATCAAAGCTTGCAAGGAAGATTCTGATAGGGACTTCAAGAGTCTTAATTCAGCTTGAAGAAGAGAATAGAACAGCTGAGAATCCACAGGATATATTAAAAATAGTAGTGGTATACGAGCAACAAGCATGAGAGCTACCCATAGCCAAACATGTCTAACCTGAGCTTTACCGTTAAGCTTGCCCAAATCTCTAATAAATTTCTAATTCTTGTGAATATAATTTTAACCATTTTCTGGCATTCCTAGCTCTTAATTCATGCACATAATTTTCTTACTTTTGTTAGGTTTGATCGATAAAAGGAAAAGAAATTAAATTATGTGAAGGAAATAGAGGAAAGGGAAAAAAGTGATCACGAAACTTTCTCATGAAATAAGTTGGAAAAGAAAATTAAGAAATCATATTATTCACTATCACGGTACCTTGTGTGCCTGTTTTTTTCTCGAGGATAATTCTTTCAATTTCATCCCACAAATGAGGAAATTTTTTTTGTGATATAAAAGTAAACTTGAGAATCTCATCAAATGACTTCCTCCCTTTTCTCAGCATTTCCCTTCTTTTTCCAATCTCATTTTAACGTAAAAAAAAAAAGATTAAAATTCTTTTCCTTTTCACCTCGATTGACATGGCTCTTCAATTATCTGATCAATTGTGTATTTTTGAAAATCTGTAGGAATCCTAAAATCCTTCTGGGTTCCTTGTAAAACATGATAGATCATGTTAGCAAAATCTACCCCTTGAATTCAAACAAAAGATATTCATTTTTCGTTAGTAAATGGTTAAAATGTCGTGGCTCATGTTTTTTATTAAATAGCTCTTTGATTCTGTATGAAAAATCTAACTTCTTGTCAGAATTAAATGGTTTAGTTGCAGCATTAAAATAACTAAGTTGTGATTGCAACCTTGCAGGGGTATCTGGAAATTTTGTTTTCTTTGTTAGAAGACAAAATTGCTCCGATGGGTACTGCTGGGACTCTAGACAGATTCAGAAAACTTCCTGACAAAATTTCTCATTAGATTCTTCTCTTTATTTCCATGGGAGAGCTTGCTCGATTCAGATTGGTTTCTAAGAGATGTAAAAGGTTGTGTTTCACTATCCCTCACCTGACTTTTGATAATAGGACTCGCCGACCGATTGATCCAGATCGTCAAATCCAACATAACTTGTTTCTTAACAGATGGATGGATCTGCGTCAGGATGATGGTATCAAGATTTCAACATTGTATCTCAATTGGTCCTTCGAGGGAAGCTATTCTTACGAAGAATTCTACGTTGGCAAATTGTTGTCTCAGGCTGCGGGTTCTGAAGTTGAACTTCTTAAGATAGAAGTTATTACCAGATCTGATACTGCTTTTGAACTACCAGTTTCGGTCTTGAAATGCGAACCCTTGACGATTCTTATGCTTATCTTGACGAACCAAGGCATTGTGAGATTTCCCTCGTTATCGTCTTCTTATTTCTACTTTCTCAAACAATTAAAGTTAGAAAATGTACATCCAGAGTATGAGTTTATTAGAGATTTGGGCTCAAGCTTCTGCAAGTGATTGAAGGTTTTGCGACTTTTTAAATTGAACTGAGCTAAAACAAGTTACCATCTGCCAACCTCGCCAACACAATATCGGTGTTGGACCCATTAAGTCCCCACGCATCATGGGTGTAGGACCAGGAAGTTTACAGTTTCAAATTTTTTTCTAAACATGGACGTTGGATACATTTCTAAGTATGAGTTTTGTACCCTTAAAAAACTGAAACTTCTTTTTAACTTTTTCTTAAGAATTTTTTTAAAGTACTGGTTCAGTTTTTTCAGCCTTCTAAATTTATATATCTTAGTCTTTGGAGCATTACCAAAGAACAAACATCATTATTTTTGGAATTTAAAGTTTTTTTTATTTACTTATTATCATTATCACTTCAAAAGTCTTTAAATCCCACCAATAAAAACTGTTTTGCAGGTTTTAGAATTTCTACTATTAATTTTATAATTCATAGGCTAAGAAATAAGAAATATTAACATAAATATTTGATTAACTATTATCCAAACATCAAATAACATCACTTTTAAACATATTAGATTTTGGACATCATCATCATCAGTAATGCATGTCTTCAGTTCTGTTTTTTTTCCCCTCAATGATAGACGCACACATGACTTGTTATGTCTTACAATTTGTGCAGAGAATCCTACCTGTCTTGTTTTGGCATGGTATCGTTGCAACCTTGGTTCTTCTTTAACACTCTCCGCACCTAAACTTAAGAATATTTTATGGTATGGATATCCCGTCAATAGTTATCAATCTTATACGATATCAGCGTTTTTGGAACGTTTCAATTGAATTTCACTAGCCTTCCTTACACATATCTTCCCGGTTTATTGCAAGTTCTCCATTGTGGCTTACATCAGATTGTTCAGAAGAAAAAAAAAGGCCATCGAGCTGTGTGTGTGAGAGAAAAAGAGATAGTGAGTGGTGTGAGTATAACTAAAAGAAGGAGTGTCCAGTGTGTAAATATTAACAACTTACCTTTTGGGGTATCATAGAAGGTGTGCAAGTGTTATTATAATAAAAAGTTAGCAGCACTACTGCTGTCCTAAATCGTACAAGTGGTATCAGAACCTTGCGCCAAGTTCAACATTTTTAATCACAGCTTTTGTCCAAATCAATCCCAACAATAGGAACACCTAATATGAAATCCCTGCGCCTATTGGAACGCTGGCCTCTGCCTTTTTCTTCTTCTCTCAAGCACAAACTATTTTAGTTTTCTTTTCCAAGACCATTATTTCACTGGCATGCTAGGCCCATTTAATGGTGTAAGACATTTTCTGTGTTATGAAAAACAATTTTCACTTTAAGTTGTGTGTGAGTTTTCAAGTCATTGGGGAGAATTTTTATTCAATCTTTGATCCAAGTCCACACGTCGATTTTCTGATGATAATCCATAAAAGGCTGAACCTCCTGTCTAAGTTGATGTTATAAGATAATTGTAAAATATTTTATTCTGTAATACTCTGAGAAGTTCAGATTTGGTTGGAAAGTTCTGCTTTAGTGTGTTTTAACAGCCTGCCAATTCTTTTCTCACGGGCTTCAAGTAACGCCATTAGTTCATACATGGAGAGCTTGGCGTTATCTATGGATTCTTGTATTTCTGCAACAACATGCTCAAATTTCCGGGGCAAATTCTTAGTTCCTTCCCAGTATTTGTTTGTTGGATTTCCATGAATTCAAAACTAGATTATTAAAATTTCTCCAGGGTTTGGAGGTGCATAGAAACAATCCTGTTGTTCTTCCTTGAAATATCTGTACATAACTTCCTGGGTAGTGGGCAGCCATTGCCTTCTATGCCCGAAAAGTCGAGGATAAATGTTTCTCTTGTATTGTTTTAATTGCAGTCTCCTGTCAAAAGGACGCCTCTGAATTCTACAAGTCTTTAGAAAACATTTGGAACTTTAAATCTAGCCATGATATCGTTCTTGCAATGTTTCAGGCACCTAGGCCTGTATCTTGTTAATCATTTAGAGGAGTAAAATAGGAAAAAAAACCTTCTGCCCTTGCTGAAAAATGGCGTTTTCTAAGGATTCCGAGTGAAAAAGAAAATGGCCAAACTAAAGAAACAAAGCAGTATATAAATGATTTATCTAGGATGAAGGTTTTTTACTTAAAATCTCATGCCTTATATTTGGAGACTGGGATGATTGGTCAACAAGTTTTTTACTAAGAAAAAGGCATTGATAATCTCTGTAGACGTGCTTGTAAAATATCAAAGAACTGCACGCCAAATTCCTGGTTGTACTGTTTTTCTTTTTTGCCAAATTCCATTTCCACTTGCCATTTACGCGTATTGATTATTAGAAATGAATTTTTTTCTCTTTAAAATCAAGTACTCGTACATATAAAAAGAAAGTTCTTGTGATTTTATAACATAAGCAAGTATATAGAATAAGGGTTTTTTTATATTATGATTTTTATTTTGCGAATCCCGAATGATAAGAAAAAAAAGCATATAAAAAGAAGTTATTATCATGATTAATGAGATATCCAAGCAAAGGATTCTAGAGAGAAAAAAAGCTTCTACGCGAAGTTTTGACCGGAGCACATACATAGAAAATCAGAGAGGATACAAATAAGAGAATTGGATTTCCGCAAGCATGACCCTCCATCTTAACCACTAGTCATAGATCGAGTCATCATTGTCATAAACTCGTCCATGTTAACCATACCATCACCATCAATGTCCACTGCCTTCACCATTCTCCGGCAATCCTCTAGGCTGCACCTCTCACCAAGACGCCTCAGGACTTCCATAACTTCCTCTGCACTTATCTTACCATCTCCGTTCGAATCAAATGTCTGGAAAGCAGTCTGTATGTCTGTTGTCCTAATTCCTCCTCCCTTCTTCTGCGCTTCCATAAACTCTTTGAAATCAATGAATCCATCTCCATCCAAATCAACAACCTGGAAAATTTTTGGCACTTCTCCAAGCATGTTACCCTGTCCCAACGCTCTCAGGGTATCCTTGTACTCTTGCTGAGAAATCTTGCCATCTTTGTTGGAATCAAATTTATCAAAAACTTGCCTCATTTCCTTCATATTTGGCTGGAAAGTAGACAGTATGCCAGAGCTTTGTCTATCCCGGGAAGAAAACAATCGAGATGGCTTTCGCAAAAACTTGTTCCTTGAAAGCTTGTACTGGAACTCTAGAAAGCTAAGGTTTGCCATTTCCCTGTTGATGTTGGGAGAACAGTTGATAGCTGCAAAGTTTTACTCGGCCGTGAACACTATAACAGCTGATGTATTTGATGCCTATGGCCAAGGACACATGGAAGATGACCATATATTTAAAGCTTGCATGGAGGAAAAAGTCAGTTTTTCCTTGCAAGCAAATACATCACAAGATTCTGAACTGACATGTAAGATAAACAAAGAACAAAGCTGTGGTTATAGAAAATGGAATACAATTGGGAAAAGAATGATTCTTTGCAAAAGTTACAATGAATTCCTTGAGTTTCTTATCCAAATTCTCCTTTTGAAGATTCTCCTTTTTCTCTCTCTTTAAATGTAATGACTAGTCTACATGAAGAATGTTAACAGTTGCAGGGAACTTATTGGTTACAATTAGATATACTCCCGGGGCACAAAAAACTTGTCATAGGTCAGGATGGCTTTCCATTGTCTAATTCCTCCATTACAGCAATGTCCTTCCGAGCTGTTATCTTTTGTACGTATCCTGCATCATAACAGTATTGAAAGTCAACTTCAAAACGTAACTCCACTACAGGCAAAAGGAAAAATGCAAACCACGATGTCATTGTTCAGAATATTGAGCCGATGCTCACGAGAGATTATTTCAAGTTCTCCTAAAATGCTCAAGTAATTTAATAATTAAGAAGATATAGAGAGTATACATGGTGGTAAAGAGAGAAAGGGGACCAAGACCATGTGAGAATATCTTCACTCCACCAACCCACGAAGAGAAAAAAGCAATATGAAAAAGTTATCTGAACTTTAACCCTTCCTAAATTCCCCTGACAAGGCTTCCTAAGAGAATAAGCTGTCAATGGAACCCTTCTCTGCTTCTAGAAGCAGAAAAGGAGAATTTCCAAAACTTGTTGCCAAACATTTCCCTAGGGATTACATATTCTGTTTAATCAACCAAACCACGGGCCTCACAGATTTGCACACCTAGCAAACTGCAATCATATAGGACAAAACAAAAGCCCACAATTTAGACATCACTACCTCAATAATACAGGTAAAAAGAGATAAACACTGTTAGAAAAGAAGACACTTATACATACCTTTGCTCATATTAATTAATCCAATCCTGAGATCATGTAAGCTTTGCAGGTAATCAAATTTTGAGTTCTTTTTTTATGGGTCAAATAATGAGTTCTGATTTCTACTTCAAGATACATAACTCATCACATACATTTTAAAACTTGGTTTTACATGCAATCAAGAACATCAAACATGTTAATCCATGCTGGTGTAGATATCAGGATTCATTTTTATATATTTGTTTATCCAGGTATCCAAAGGGCTAACTTGTATGGCTGGTGCTGCATCCATGTTTACAGCTTTGAAATGATATAGCAGCTTGGTATTGTGAGAGATGAATATCATGTCATCCCTAGCATTTCTCATTTTCATACAGTGAATTTTGAATAAAGGTTGTGGGCTAGCAAAGAAGAAAATTACCAATTCCAAGGCATGGTACACATTTGCAGGTAACCTCCTTCCCCCTTTTATTATAATAGCTGACAAACCCTGAACCCTGGCAGCTTCGACACTTTCCAGTCCACTCATAAACCACCTCTCTGCAATCCTACAATTCCAGAAATTAGATTCAGAACTACATTCATGAGGCGCCTGATAACCATAAATAATAACATGGTGTCACAAAGTAGTACAAAACCCGAAATATTAAACATCCACTTGTTGAGCTCGGTTTAGAACAACAAATAATTTTAAATTGCTCCAACCACCATGCAGCCTCTATTCACCAGTTACAGTACTTTCGAGAACAGAAGTCTTTCTTCTAGACTATTGTCCCTTAGCTTCATTAGATTTCCTTGGAATTAAGAATGGAATGTGAATAAGAGCCTGATTTCATCCCAAATTTAATATTATGTTCCTCTACTAGTCATGCCATTTAACTTTTTACCAAAAACAAGTAATTTGCCTAAATCAACATGAAATATCTCATTTCACCAGAAATTCTAATTCTTGAGTAACTCAACATAAGATTCTGATTCCATTCCAGATATATTATTCTGTTTCTGTCTTGTGAAATTCTAATTCTTACCTACTAATGACAAACCAAACAGCATTTCACGGGAACCAAAAAAAAGGGTTCCAATTCCATTCCTAATTCTACGCAAACCAAATGTGGCCTTCACTAGTTGTTTCACCAAAAATATATTCTCCTTTCAATCTTACATTTGTACGTGCAAGAATTTAAGTGCTGAAGAGGCTTAAATGAAGCTATATTGGCCAAATACCTTAACCTAACTCTACATTTCTTGCTATATCTACAATGGATCCACAAATTAATTCCGAGAGCAAGCAAAATACTGGGAAAAAAACTCTAAGTTGAACATGACAATGAAACGAAATTGCCAAATAATCCTAATTAGAAAATAAAAAAAAAAAACCATCACTATACTTATCATGAATTTTGCAAATGTAGCAGCATTAAATAAATAATTGTGATACCTCAACTTCAGGATCACAACTTAACCGTTTATCAATCTCTTCAGGAGGCACAGGTTTAGAATCAGGATAAGTCATTGGGAGAGGTAAAGCATCTTCATTATCTGCCAAATAACTCTCTCTGTTTCTTGACCATTTCTTTTCTCTTGCGTTCACTCTTATGCTGCTGCCACCACTATTTCCCCCAAACCCCTTCCTCTCGCCATCTGCGGAAGCGGCTCCATCTAGTTCTTGTCCAATCCGGATGCTGCCTCCGCCAATGGAAGCATCAGCAGCCGAGGTGAATTGAAGCCACCGCGGGAATGAGAGGTCTCCGGCTGCAGAGCAGCGGAAAGAGCGGGTTCTATTGAAGGTGGGTTTCGAAGGGAGGAAGAGAGAGGTAGGGCTTATAGATAGCATTTATAAGAAAGGAATTAGGACAGTGAAATGGAAGATTTATGGTTCTTGGGTTTGCTCTGGTTTCTTGTTTTTTTTTATATATATATGGGGATAATATATTTAGATTAATGTTAATTTCCACATGACATCAGCTTTTCTTGTTAGTTCATGGGCTCTTGAAAACGACAAAAAAGTTTTTCTAGTTGGTAAATACTAGGAGAAGAATACCAGGAGAAGTCCAAATTCTTTATCCAAGCCCAAACTCATATTAACCCAAACCCAACAAAATTAATCTAGTATTTAAAGAAAAAATTGCAAGAAAATTTTATTTTCCGCTCTCTCTTCTTTCCTCCTTGCCGTGGCATCCTTAAAAACACCAAGATATTTTGGTTTTTAAGATTTACTTTTGTTTAAATGTTTTTCTTTTTGTTTTCTTTTATTATGATTTATTTATAGAAAAATTAGAGGAGAGATTAGGATTTTGTTATCATCCTGATGATAATTGAATGGTGTTAGTTGAACTAAAATTAACTGATTTGATGTTTGGATTATGGATTTGTTGAAAAACATAAGTTTTATTTTGAGGATTTGTGGTTTTGAAAACTAGTAAATCAAAATTCTGGAAATCCTCATCAACAAGCCAACTAGTTTTGCTTGGTACTATTAGTCGATTGGTTAGTTTAAATTGATCGATTGGTTGGCCTATGATGGCGGTCGACCGGTTGGTCATTTCGATTGACCAAAAGTTTTATAGGTTCTATTAGGTTTGATCAATTTAGATTATGTCTGAGATCGATCGGGTGAGATAATCCAACCTTATATTTACATTTTAGTCTCTAATTTTAGATTTTTAATCTTTTATGTTACTTGCTTCGAGTTGTTTTTTAATATTTTTTGTATCCGTTATAAGTTTTGGTGATATTCCTCTTAACGATCTTCATTAGTCTTTGGTTCTGCATTTATTGTCTTTTGTTTTTGTTTTTCGGATGAGTAAGATAATCTTTAATATGCATATAATATAAATAATACATGTATGTTGATTATATAATGAGTACAATTTATTAATTCTTGAATATTTGTATATGTTGTTATATTATATGAATACTCATCTATTCTTGAGTTTCACACTTGTATTTTGTCGAATTAAATTCTATTTGATATGATATACATCGCTTTGATAAATATTGAGAGTATCTATTATGTTTTGATAACTGTATACTTGTCAATAACTCCATGTTAACAGAGAGTAGTTAGTATATGTGTACATAATATTATGTATATTTAGTTAGTGAGAGAGACATTAACCTATGACGATTGATCCTCCCACAGTTGTTACCTTCGGATGTCATCTAGTCATATTTGGATGTCATCTGATCTCTAATATGTATTCCATTATTTTACAATAATATGTTTAATATGTATATTTATATCAATATATATCGACTTGCAAACTATTAATATATAAAATATATGTTAAATGTTATTCATTCACTGAGTTGGTTGAACTCATCCCTCATTTTAATACTATTTCAAGTTCTTAGTTTCTATTAGCAGTTAGATTTTGTTGAATGTTCCTACTTCTCTAGTTTTAGTCGGTATGTCTTACTTATTTCACGAGATTTTTTTTTTAGTTTTGATTTGATATCTTAGATACTCCACTATTATTTTATTTTAATTAAGTTTTGATTTTGACAATGTAACAAGTGTTATGAATTACTTATTTTACTTTATCTGATGATAATTTTTTTAAAAATATTATTTGATTTTATTGGTTTTGAAGAATATAATATTTTAAAAGATATTGCAATAATATGAAATTTTTATACAATTTGTTTTTGATAAATATATTCAAAAGCTTCTGTATTGTCAGT
>Ga0325411_1003413_pt1 | contig 17904 bp, 3 predicted proteins | sample PopdelMetagenome_13_FD_206181 | JGI IMG/M metagenome (GOLD analysis project Ga0325411, IMG submission 206181) | Populus deltoides microbial communities from Bellville, Georgia, United States - Xylem-PdIQD-R4 | ecosystem: Host-associated > Plants > Phyllosphere > Stem > Wood/Secondary xylem...
ACGGGAGGGGGTGTTGGAAGGGTACAAAGAGAAGTTCAGGTTGTAGAACCCGGAGTAGTGGAAGAGAGGATTTCTTCACATGCAATAGCAGGAAACGACGTAGTAAGCATGACCGGAATGAGAGCACCAGAACATGGAGTTTCCGAAGGGGCACTCGAGAGCAGACCGAGGACAGATCCCGTGGATCGATCGTTGGAACAAAGCAATGCAGTACTTGGCAATTTGGAAGGGGGTGCTGGAAGGATACAAGTGGGAGTTCAGGGGGTGCTGGAACAAGGTGCCGGGGAAGAGAGAATTAATCGGGTTATAGTGAGGACAGAACCAGTGGAGGAGGATGTGGAGAATAGTCGAAGATCAGTAGTGCAGGCTGGCGCAGGAGCTAGATCTTCTGAAAGTCTGAAATACAACAAGACTAGAGGAGTTCCATTACCTACTAGCTCTAAAAAGCCAGTGGGTCAAGTATTCGAAGAGAATACGAAGGTGATATGGTCTTTGTTAATGGATGATAAAGTCTCAATCATTAGTATTTATGGGATGGGTGGGATTGGTAAAACAACAATACTGCAACATATCCATAATGAGCTTCTACAAAGACCAGATATTTGTGATTATGTTTGGTGGGTGACTGTGTCTCAAGATTTCAGCATTAAAAAATTGCAGAATCGTATTGCTAAACGTCTTCATCTAGACCTTTCAAGCGAAGATGATGAACTACATAGAGCTAGCAGATTGTCAAAAAAACTAAAGAAGAAACAAAAATGGATTCTAATTTTAGATGATTTGTGGAACTATTTTGACCTACACAAAGTGGGAATTCTTGAAAAGTTGGAAGGATGCAAGCTGATTATGACAACTCGATCAGAAACGGTTTGTCATCGGATGGCTTGCCAGCACAAAATCAAAGTGAAGCCACTTTCTAATGGAGAAGCTTGGACTTTGTTCATGGAGAAACTTGGACGTGATGTAGCACCTTCACCAGAAGTGGAAGGAATTGCAAAAGCTGTTGCGAGGGAATGTGCTGGTTTGCCATTGGGAATTATTACAGTGGCAGGAAGCTTGAGGGGAGTGGATGACCTACATGAATGGAGAAATACATTGAACAAATTGAGAGAATCAGAATTTGGGGACACGGAAGCATTCAAGTTATTGAGGTTTAGTTATGATCAGTTAGGTGATCCAGCAGTACAACAATGTCTCTTGTACTGTGCATTATTTCCTGAAGATCATAGGATTGAAAGGGAGGAGTTGATAGGTTATTTGATCGATGAGGGAATAATTAAAGGAATGAGGAGCAGGAAAGTTGCATTTGACGAGGGCCACTCGATGCTTAATAAACTTGAAAATGTATGTCTATTGGAAAATGCTCAAATGGATTATGATGATATTAGACATGTCAAGATGCATGACTTGATTAGGGACATGGCCATTCAAATACTGCTAGAGAACTCTCAAGGGATGGTTAAAGCAGGTGCACAATTAAAAGAGTTGCCAGATGCAGAGGAGTGGACAGAGAATCTGATGAGAGTTTCACTAATGCAAAACGAGATCGAAGAAATTCCTTCCAGCCATTCACCAATGTGTCCCTATCTATCAACTCTATTGCTATGTAAAAATAATCTGTTGGGATTTATTGCGGATTCATTTTTCAAGCAATTGCATGGGCTCAAGGTCCTCGATCTGTCTTGGACAGGTATTGAAAATTTGCCAGACTCTGTCTCTGATTTGGTGAGTCTCTCTGCGTTATTGCTCAATGATTGTGAGAAGTTAAGACATGTTTCATCATTAAAGAAGCTCAGGGCACTGAAGAGGTTGAATCTCTCTCGTACTGCACTTGAAAAGATGCCGCAAGGAATGGAATGCCTAACCAACCTGAGGTATCTTAGAATGAATGGATGTGGTGAAAAGGAGTTTCCCAGTGGGATATTACCAAAACTCTCTAACCTGCAAGTCTTTGTACTAGAAGAGTTAATGGGGGAATGTTATGCTCCGATAACAGTTAAAGGAAAGGAAGTAGGATCCTTGAGAAATTTGGAAACTTTGGAATGCCATTTCGAAGGTTTTTCTGACTTCGTGGAGTATCTCAGATCTCGGGATGGGATCCTATCATTAAGCACATACAAAGTTTTAGTAGGAGAGGTGGATAGGTATTTAGAGCAATGGATTGAAGATTATCCAAGTAAAACAGTTGGGTTGGGTAATTTGAGTATCAACGGAAATAGAGATTTTCAGGTCAAGTTCTTAAATGGCATTCAAGGACTGATTTGTCAATGCATCGATGCAAGAAGTTTATGTGATGTTTTGTCATTGGAGAAAGCAACTGAACTGGAGCGCATCAGCATTCGGGATTGCAATAACATGGAGAGCTTGGTTTCATCTTCTTGGTTCTGCTCTGCTCCACCACGATTGCCATCATGTAACGGTACGTTTTCTGGTCTTAAAGAGTTTTTTTGTTATAATTGTGGAAGTATGAAGAAGCTGTTCCCGCTTGTGCTGCTGCCAAACCTCGTAAACCTGGAAATGATTGAAGTGAGTTTCTGTGAGAAAATGGAGGAGATAATAGGAACAACAGATGAAGAAAGCAGCACCTCCAATTCCATCACGGAAGTCATTCTCCCAAAGTTAAGAAGTCTGGCATTGTATGTGTTACCAGAACTGAAAAGCATTTGTAGTGCAAAACTGATTTGCAATTCTCTTGAAGATATTAAGTTAATGTATTGTGAGAAGCTGAAGAGGATGCCAATTTGTCTTCCGTTGCTTGAAAATGGCCAGCCATCTCCTCCCCCTTCTCTTAGAACAGTCTATTCATGGCCAAAAGAATGGTGGGAGACAGTAGTGGAGTGCGAGCATCCTAATGCAAAGGATGTCCTTCGTCCCTTTGTAAAGTAATATAATATATTGTGCTTACAATTACATAAATAACATTTTTCATTTTTTTTATTTCATTAGTCATATATTTTTGTTAACTCGATAGATAAATAATTATAATTTGAAATTCGATTAATATTATATTTTTATCCTCATTGAATTTCTCCAAGATGAAAATCCAAAAAATAAAAAAATACTATATTGATTTATCATTAAAGTAACCTAATAAAATAATAAATCTACACACATTTTTAAAATGTCTAAGAGAGAGTATGAATATGGCAGTTTTGGTTTCTAAACCTGAAACTGCCATATTCATAAACACATTTTTTAAATAACTGAAACTTCTAAGACCAAATTTAATGCTAAAACTAGAAATTAAACATGAGTCTATGATTTAATTTTGATCCCTATAAAATCTCCCTCTGATTGCGTTCCTGTGGTTTTGATGAGTATATGAAATGCTAAAATGCTAAAATAGAATAAAAATAATAGAAATTAAACAGACAAGTTTTTGATGTTAAAAATAATTTTTAAAAAATTAATATAAAATTTTTATAAATTTAATGTGTTAATGTCAAAAATAATTTTTAAAAAATAAAAAATAATTTTTATATATTTTTAGATAAAACATACTTTAAAATATTATTACTACCGTGTTCAAAACAAGCTCCCCGGTATATAAAATAGTCTCTGATGATGATTTTTTAAAAAAGAAGAACTAAAGCATGTACGTGGCTGCCAAAAAAGTCCTAAAATTAACTCAATTGGAAAGAATCATGGTACTTACTGCCAAGTTGTTATGCTCGCAATCAACACGTAATTTGTTTTTGTACTCAGAATTATGTTTGATTGCATTTAAAAATATGTTTATTTTTTAAAAAATATTAAATTAATATTTTTAATATATTAATATTAAAATAAAAAAATATTTTGAATACTGAATCTCCACCCAACTTAAATCCATGCATTATGAAGAGGAAAAAAAAAAAGTAAGGTTTTTCCTTCTCTTTTTCCTCAACGGAACACTCAGGACATTAAATAGAATAACTAGAAGAAAAACTAAGAACGAATAAGAAGCTCACGAATAGTTAAGAGACGTATTCCCACCTATTCATTGTAAATTATAATAAGTAATTCAATGTGTTTTATTTTTTTCCTTTATTTTTTTCCTTTTATTTTTGTTTATTTCATATTAAATAATTTAAAATTCAACTTTATAATTTATTTATTTTTTTATAAAGTTAACGTGTTTCATACTAGTTTACTGGTTTAATGAAGTATTTTTTTACTTATTAATTAAAAAAAATTGAACGGTTAACGTGTTTCATACTAGTTTACTGGTTTAATGAAGTATTTTTTTGCTTATTAATTAAAAGAAAAGTTGAACGGTGTGGGAGAACCACTATTCACCCACACCCATTTCATTATGAATTACAATAATAATTTATAGTGTTTTGCTTCTTCTTCTTCTTCTTTTCTTTTCTTTTCTTTTTTTTTGTTATTAATTTTTTTAATTTTTTTTCTATTTCATATTTGGGTTGGTTTAGAATTTAGTTTCATAATTGGTTTATTTTTCTTTGTATGATGTTATCGCGGTCTAAAAGAATATATATTAGTATTGGGTTGATGTTTAATTTTATAATTATCTATTTTTATTATCATATTGTTAAATAAGAAATTTTTTTTTTAAAAAAATATAATCCTACTGAAGTCCATAACCTTGTTAATGGGTTTGATGTGTTAGTCCAAGTTACCTGATTCACAGGTTTAACAGATTTACCCACTGATCGAATATGTTTTTTTATTTTTTTTATCTTTTAATTTTTGAATTGATTTTTTTTATTTTGAACTTCAATATCAGATTGGTTTGGAAATAGAATACATGATTTATTTATTTATTTTATTTTTAATATCAATACATTAAAATTGTTAAAAAAACATTAAAAAAATCTATATATCTTTTTTGAAAAAACAACTAAAAACAAAAGCAATCACATGCTCTTAATTAATCACATATTTAATATGTCATTGTTAAAGCACACGTTTTTCATGATAAATCTAACTTGATAGATATAACTTAAGAGATGAGGCAAAGAGTTAGGAGGGAGTAGTGGAGATAGAAGACCTGATCTTAATTTGCCTCATCAACTAGGCAGAGAGTAACGACATACGCCCTTTTAATATCAAAAGCTAAATTAGTAGTCTTTGAGGTTACTTAATTTAAATATTGGTACGTACGTAGCTTTTATTTATTTATTTCTAAATATTGACCTTATATAAGAATGATAAATGGGTGCACTGGTTATAGCTAATCTGTAATATAAATGATTTATAGGTATTGTTTGATATGTCATTTCGATTTTCTTTCTAAAACCATATTTTAAAATAGACACTTAAAATTTATTGGTTTGGATAAAATGTTTAATTATTTGCTAATCTTAAATTTTTAATACTATGGTTTTAGAGGTGATTTGTGTTTGCTTTTAATGTTAAAATCAAAAGGATAAAAAATATAAAAAGATAAGAAATTATTTGGTTGAATAATATACACACACACCGTGTTTATTTTTAAAAACTTAAAATTTAAAATTTAACTTGGATTGGGTTTGTAATTAAATTAAATAAGATATTGATTGGGTGGAATTTAATCAATCAATCATACCAACCTAGTTCATATCTAATTGGATTACTAAAAAAAAATGAAATGATATTATTTTAATAAAATAATTAATCTGAATTAACTTAATAAATAATTCATAAGTTATGATATTATATGAAAAAAATTATCTTAAACCAAATAAATTAAGTAACTTAAAAATGTTGTAATGTTATTTTGATAATTTAGTAAGGATTTGGAGAATATATATTAAAAACAAACTTTATCATAAGATTAAGTTATTCCAACAATCCTAGTCAATTAAGGCGTAGTTTGGTAAGGTGGTAAACCATAACAAAAAAAAAATTATTTTTTATTATTTTATTGGCAAAATGCAGGTATAACAGCAGTGCATCATGTTGCCCAAAAGACACAAGGCTAATCAAAAGTCTGTAAAAATATATCAAGTGAGTGTTTGCAATTAATATTTTTAAATTGTTTTGAGGTGGTAATATAAAAAAAAAAATTAATATATTTTTTAATAAAAATATATTTTTAAAACTTCACAGAATGCAGAAATATGCTATTCTTTCTCATATTCATGTGTTTACATTTTCTTGGCAGCTTCTTCCAAGTTTGAACATCGGGTGGGTCCACACGTTAACTTTCTATATCTTATAATATAGTTTATAGGTATTTTGCACTAGGATTTTTGTCTTTTCTACTAATTTATCTAAATATAGGATTTAGAATCTTGGTGAATGAAACTAGCATTCTCGATTTCTTGGAATAGAAAGAAAGTTGGAATAACTTATATTTGAATTTTTCTTGGGATTAATTTCTTGCTCCATCTGCGTTGCAACCTATGTTTTGCATCCAAAATTATTATTATTTGTGCTTTGTACATATATATATATATATATATATATATATATTCTTTAAGTTATGTAACGTCATTGTTATTGTAGGAACATTAATTTTTATCCAATATTTTTCTGACAAAATGATTCAGTGAAATTGAGCAGTAATTACCTTTCATTAAACAAAATAAGAATAATTAAAATATCAAATGTGTTTCAAGGGATTCCGACTATCTATCTGCTGTTTGTAGAATTTGCTTTATTTTAATCTGCGTTGAAAATTAATTTTTGTTCTCTTTTCCATCATTTAATATTTTCTTCTATTCTTTTAATTTGTTTCAACGTGGAATCGACACTCCAGAGGTGAGAGACAATTACCAAATGTGTTATTTATTTTTGGTTTAGTTATTCTTCAATCACTACTTCTCTCGTACGTCATTCTTAAGCATATATATTTTATCAGAAGATGATTGCTTGCAATTTAGTTATTCTTCAGTTTATCCTCTATATTATTCCATGGAAGCAGGCCGGCACCGGAGGTTGCAGTCAACCAAGGCTCCATATTACGCAATGGTCAAGGTTGTGGATAACAATGTGGTCAACGATAGTATTCAACAAACAACTCAGTTTACACTTTCATTTCGACACTATGAGTAATAATATTTAGAGCACAGATAATGATATACTTTGTATTATAAAAAAAAATATATTTACAACTCAAATTATAACATTTTTTATATTAATACTTAGAATTGTTGATTATTTTTAATAATACCGCACCGCGAGCTCACTTTTTATTTTTATAAAAAATATCATAAAAATTTATAATATAAATAATAATATGTTTTCAATATTAATAATAATATTTTCTTTCAAATTTATTAATTATTTCATTAATAATACTAATTATAATAAAAATAATAATATTTCTAAAACAAACAATAATATTTAGAATCTTAAGACCTAAGAATCTCGGCTTAGCGCCATGACCCAAGCTCTAAGTGTTTCTAAGTGAGGCACAGGCATGGTTCATTTCTAGCGCACTCCAAAAGCCACGTGTGCGTTGGGGTGCCCAGCCCCCAGGCACCACGTGGGCACAGGGGTTTGTCCAACACTGAGAAGGAACCCAAGCGCCACTTATGCGCTTGGTTTGCCAGCACACATGTATCAACCCAAGCGTCACGTGTGTGCTGTGGATGCCCGGCACTAAGGAGAGTCTAATCGCCACTTTGTTTTTATATATGGTTTGAATCTTTAAAGTAATCCATGGTAAATAAAGTGAACTTTTTCTCGGATTTTCTAATCCATGCCTTTTTAACATTTTTTTTTCTTACAATGATTCAAAGAATTACTTGAATCTTTTTTAATAAAACAATATCCTATTATTATTTTTGTGTGCGTTTTATGATGTGCAACAAAGGGTTAAAATAGAGGTAATTAATTTAAAAGTTTAAGCGCATTTCCAAAACCGGTAAACATCAAAAGATACACTGAAGTATTTTAATTATAACTTTCCACTCACATATCAGATTGCTGTGATTCTTGACGCATTGGAAACGTTTCTTAGTGTATGTTTGGTATTGCGATAGCTATTATAGTTGTGGTTTGAAAAAAATTGTTTTATAAAAAATATTTTTAATTGAGATTGGTTTGAAAAAATAGTTGTTTGGTTAAAACTGTCGTTGAAATTGAGGTTGAAAAAAAGTAATTTAATATGTTTGGTTAAGAATGCTTTTGAAATTGAGGTTATAAAATAATTTTTTTTTAAATATATATTTTTTAATATTGATGATTTTAAATTTAAATATTATGGATTTAACTATTGCAATTACATCATGGAATAAAACATACTTTATATAAAATATTTTTTATTCTTCTATGAAACCATCTAGAATTTCATTACGTACGAAATATATTTTTTCTTGATGGGGATAATCATTTGCGTATTTAAAAGTGATGAATGATTTTTCAAAAGGGTTATATTTGGTGTTATGTTGATTTAATTATGTATACCTTCGAAGTGAAAATTTATTTTAATTTGCATTTAAAATTAAATTTTATTCTCTATTAAATCATTTAATATTTTCTTCTATTCTTTTAGTTTGTCTCCATTTAGAATCAATGCTGTGCTACCATCACCGCATTATTCTTTGGATGTAATTACTAATTTATTATTGGTTATTTTTTGGATTCACTTAAAAAAAACAAACACAAAAAAAAGGCTTAAACGTTAAGCTAAGTTGATGTTTGACTTGACAAAATTTTGTTAAATGTAATTCATTAAAAATAATTAAAATAATTGAAACTTTGAAAATCAAATATGATACCGAAACCAGAAAGTAGCCTATGTGTTTTTTAAAATTATAATCTCTGAAGTTTTTGCATTTTACATTTTGATTTTAATTTTTAATTTTGATTTAAAATTTTATTTTATTCGATAATTCATGAGTTTGTACTCATTAAAAAAACCGGTAAAAGATGAAAAATTATTGGCTGATCAATTTTTGCGACAAGACAAAAAAAACAGGACTATCTTTGTGTTAATGAAAAACTATAAATTTGAAAGATAAGGGTACGGCGTTCATTGTACTCCAAACTCATTGACTGATGTACCTCTTAAAAAAAACAAGAAAAGAAAATGGATTAATGTAGTTTATGGATTCAGTAATGTTTTTTTTCTATTAAATGGATTAATTCTTTGATTATATTTGGATCATTTATTTATCTGTATTGATTTAATTGTTTTACTATAATATTGATTTAATAAAAAGAACTCCTAAAGCATGTACGGGGCTGCCAAAAAAATCCTATAATTTACTCAATTGAAAAGGATCATGCTACTTACTGCCAAGATTGTTATGCCTGCAATCAAAACATAATTTGTTTTTGTATTTAGAATTATGTTTGATTGCATTTGAAAATCTATTTATTTTGAAAAAATATTAAATTAATATTTTTAATATATTAATATTAAAAAGTAAAAAAATATTTTGATTATTAAATCTCCACCCACCTTAAATCCATATTTTATGAAGAGGAAAAAAGAGTAGGGTTTTTTCTTCTTTTTTTTCCTCAATGGAACTGTAAAACCTCTGGGCCAAAAAATATTCATGTGTTTACATTTTCTAGGCATCTTCTTCTAAGCTTCATAATTGGGGCGGTCCACACGTTAACTTCCTATATCTTATAATATAATGTTTGGTAGGTAAAGTAGTGGGTTGCTTCCTAGCAACTTCCTTCCTATCAAACAAAACAATAATTTATGTATACTAAATGAGTAATCTTCTCAACTTTATTATTTTTCTAAATCATATAATAATCTTCTCTGATCTGTGATTTCTCTTCTCTGTTAATCCTCAGGACGTACTAATCATCTTCTACCTATTTTCCTTTCCACATCTAACCAGTGCGAACTAGATTTATGTGATTTCTCTGTTTTTTTTTTTGGCTGAATACTGCTCAAGCGAACCAGCACTTGAATCTTGTTGGTAAATTATTTGTACTTCATCTTGTTGGTGTTTTTGTTTTTATATGTAACTATATATGGTTGGAATCTTTAAAGGAATCCATGATAAATAAATTGATCTTTTTCTCGGATTTTCTAATCCATGCCTTGTGGAGTTCATACTAAATTAATACTGAATTCATTGCTTTCGTCTTTTCAAGATTCTTCGCTGTTTTTATTCAATACAAGTTACAACAGCAGTGCACCATTTTAAAATAGAGGGAATTGATCTTTGTAATTAACAAAAATAATCTTGCATTCGTTTTGCTCTTCTACCTTCCTTCCCCTGCTTTCTTCAACAGTTATCCTCTTCTGCATCTTTCTATCTATCATTCTAGAGTTTTAGGATCTCGTGTAGTCATATAAAGAATTTGAGTATGATAATTTAGCTTTAAATACAAAGGATTAAATCATTAAAAACAACATTTATATTTCATATTTTTCATCCGAATTTCTTTAACAAACAAGAAAGGCATTCATATATATATATATAGAGACACACACACACACACACACACACACACACACACACACATATATATATATATTCTTTTCTGATCTGTGCTTTCTGTTCTTTTTAGACCTCAGTTTTTTTTGTCTTTTCTGATATTTTCTGGTCAGATGGAAGGGTTCCAATCATCTTTTATGGAGGAGGTTGACAACATGACATGGGATCAGCTGGGTTTTCAATCAGAAGAAGATACATTCAATATGTCTGAGCTTCTCTCGTACGTCATTCTTAAGCATATTTTATCAGAAGATGATTGCTTGCAATTTAGTTATTCTTCAGTTTATCCTCTATATTATTCCCAAAAAACAATATAATGTCGTCACTGTCCATGGAAGCAGCCCGCCACCGGAGGTTCCAGTCAACCCAAGCTCCATATCATGCAATGATCAAGGTGGACAGTACAATGTGATCAATGATAGTATTCAACAAACAACTCCGTTTCCAACTTCATTTCCTGAAACAATGGTGAGTACTCCAATTTGCTACAATGTCCACTGAATTAGCAAGTGTTTGTATTATACAAAAAGTTTTATATTTAGTGTATCGATCTCGAGCATCTTCAAATTGTTTACTGTTAAACAAACAGACAACAATTGGGAGATTTAGAAATTTTTTATGATATTTTTTTATCATTAAGTTTTATATAAAATTGGCCTCAAACTCCATCAAGGCATCATAATTCCTTTATTCATCAACCTCAGCCGGGACATGGCTATATGACACCGAACGCAACCACATCACAACATGGTGGCTTCAATCAACCTGGACCTTCTTTTCCTCCTCCCTGGTATCCAATTTTTCATCTTTAGTATTTTCTGTAAAAAAAAAAATTAGTTTTTCAATCATTATTTAACTTCTTCTTCTTCTTCGTCTTGTTTTTGTACTTATCAGTGAATTCATTATGTTTGAATATAGGTATCAGCCTAATCCTAATTTATTTGATCCTCAATGTGCCAATCCCATGTTACCCGGACCATCAATGCCTTTGAGGTAAGCTAAAATGATGATATCAAATGCTTAGTTGATTAATAGCAAAGAATTATGCATATGTATAAAGAAATCACTAACAAATGTTGCTTATTTAGGGACCAACAATGGACTAATTATTATCAGTTACCAATTATGAGCAATCAAGTGCCTGCGATGAATCAATGGTATTAACCTCGAATATACACTTTTTTAATCATGAAAACAATAAACTTGACCAAGATTGACGAGGATTTTTCGAGTCTTTTTGAGTTCTCTATCTCTCTTTTTTGTGTGTGCACATAATGGAACTAGAAAATCAACCAAGTTAGAATAACAGTTCTAAGTTTAACTATTTGAATATTATTCAGGCATCAGTACTCCAATATTCATCAACCTCAGCCGGGACATGGCTATATGACACCGAACGCAACCACTTCAGAACATGGTGGCTTCATTCAACCTGAACCTCCTTTTACTGCTCCCCGGTATCCAATTTTTCATGTTTAGTATTTTCTATATAAAAAAAAAAAATAGTTTTTCAATCAGGAAAGAAACATCATAGCTTGAACATGAACCCAACAAGCTAAACATATTGTTTGCAAATGATTTTGGATTCAGGAGTCAATATTTTTCTAATCAAGGACAAGTCGATCGAGCTGCTGTAATTCCTAACATAGACAATGTGCAACAAGAGAACTTCGTGCCTAGGTACTGATTGACTTCTAGCTGTTGTGTTTTAACACCATTAACTTTTACTGCTTAAGAGAGACTACCAATTATGGAAAGGTTTTATAATATGATCACTTCATTTATATATAGGTCACAGATGGATAACCTCCAAGTTCGAGGATTGCAAAATCAAACTGCTAGGCCAAATGCCTCAAATCCCGGCCTTGGCACTTCCCTGCAAAGTCAAAATAGGGGTTTAAATGCTCAACAAGTAAGAAGTCTAACTGAATTATCGTCGTCTTTTTCCCTCCTATGATTGTGCAATAAACTAACTATCAATTTTAATAGCAAAGTAAGGGTAACAGCACTGAAGAAGTAGTTTCTCATCCATCTGGATATGGTGTAACTTGCATCAATTTTTATTCTTTATTTTGACTGATTTTTATTCTATATTTTGACCCCCCCCCCCTTTTTTTCCCCTATATATAGGTTGAAATGGGTAGATTATATGATCCATTTTGGAATTATGTTGAAAAAAGTGCTGATGATGGTAGCATGAAGTGTATGTTTTGTCCACATACATACGCCATTAAAACTTCCATTTCAAGGATCAAATGGCATTTATCAGCAGAAGAAGGGCATGGTGTTGCCATTTGTCGTGGGGTGCCTAAAGAAGTTCAAGAAGCAGCCTGGAAAGCTATGTGTGGTGGCAACAAAAGACATAAATGCACAGCAAGTTCAGTCAATGTTAATGACTGTGGAATTTCAACAATGGTAGGAGGTATTGGAAGGGTACAAAGAGAAGTTCAGGTTGTAGAACCCGAAGTAGGGGAACAGAGGATTTCTTCACATGCAATAGCAGGAAACGACGTAGTAAGCATGACCGGAACGAGAGCACGAGAAGATAGAGTTTCCAAAGGGGCACTCGAGAGCAGACGGAGGACAGAACTAGTGGATCGAGCGTTGGAACAAAACACTGGTGAAGGATCTTTTCGGCATGATGCATTTGAGACTGTACCAAGAACAGAGCAAGAGCAGCTTCTGGCGCCTCGAGGAGATGCATCCCAATTTTGTCTTGACTCTGGAATATGTTATGATCAACCTTGTGCTCCATCAGTAAACAATGATGTAAATAGGCATGATGCACAGGACATGGTTAGAGTGAGGACACAACCAGTGGAGAATAGTGGAAGATCAGTAGTGCAGGCTGGCCCAGGAGCTAGATCTTCTGAAAGTAAGAAATACAACAAGACTAGAGGAGTTCCATTACCTACTAGCTCTAAAAAGCTAGTGGGTCGAGCATTTGAAGATAATACGAAGGTGACATGGTATTTCTTAATGGATGATGAATTATATTATTGCGGAATAACTAAGTGTCCTTTTCCAAGTAAAACAGTTGGGTTGGGTAATTTGAGTATCAACAGAGATAGAGATTTTCAGGTCAAGTTCTTAAATTACATTCGAAGACTGGTTTGTCAATGCATCGATGTAAGAAGTTTATGTGATGTTTTGTCATTAGAGAATGCACCTGAACTGGAGGTTATCCAAATTTGGGATTGCAATAGCATGGAGAGCTTGGTTTCATCTTCTTGGTTCTGCTATGCTCCACCACCATTCCCATCAAATAATGGTATGTTTTCTGGTCTTAAAGAGTTTTATTGTGGTGCATGTAAAAGTATGAAGAATCTATTCCCCCTTGTGTTGTTGCCAAACCTGGAAGTGATTGTCGTTCGTGATTGTGAGAAAATGGAGGAGATAGTAGGAACAACAGATGAAGAAAGCAGCACCTCCAATTCCATCACGGAATTCATTCTCCCAAAGTTAAGAACTCTGGAATTGTCTGAATTACCAGAACTGAAAAGCTTCTGTAGTGCAAAGCTGACTTTGAATTCTCTTGAAGAAATTACTGTAATCAATTGTCAGAAGCTGAAGAGGATGGCAATTCCGTTGCTTTGAAAATGGCCAGCAATCTCCTCTCCTTTCTCTTAATGAAATCAATGCAAGGCAAATAGAATGGTGGAGACATTGGTGGAGTGGGAGCATCTCTAACGCCAGTCAGCCTATGCCCTCAATCGAATTGTAGCATTTATCGAAATAATGAATAGAGGATTTTTTCTCTCGAAATAATGAATATGTAGCATGATAGAATGGTTAATTACTCCTTTATGTATTGTTAATCCTTTCGTTGTAATAATATGTATCCTTGAGAAACCGTTAACAGTTAAAGGGAAGGAAGTAGGATCCTAGAGAAATTTGGAAACTTTGGAATGCCATTTAAAAGGTCTCCCTGACTTCATGGAGTATCTCAGTTCTGGGGATGGGATTCAATCATTAAGCACATATAAAATTTTAGTAGGAATTGTGGATATATATGATTGGTTTGACATTGATTATTTGCCAAGTAAAACAGTTGGGTTGGGTAATTTGAGTATCAACGGAGATGGAGATTTTCAGGTCAAGTTCTTAAATGGCATTCAAGGACTGATTTGTCAATGCATCGATGCAAGAAGTTTATGTGATGTTTTGTCATTAGAGAATGCAACTGAACTGGAGTACATCATCATTCAACAATGCAATAGCATGGAGAGCTTGGTTCCACCATTGCCATCATATAATGGTACGTTTTCTGGGTTTAAAGAGTTTAATTGTTATGGATGTAACAATATGAAGTTGTTCCCATTTGTGTTGCTGCCAAACTTCGTAAACCTGGAAGTGATTGTTGTTCATGATTGTGAGATAATGGAGGAGATAATAGGAACAACAGATGAAGAAAGCAGCACCTCCAATTCCATCACGGGATTCATTCTCCCAAACTTAAGAGCTGTGGAATTGTTTGGTTTACCTGAACTGAAAAGCATTTGCAGTGCAAAACTGATTTGCAATTTTCTTGAAGAAATTACTGTAGACAGATGTGAGAAGCTGAAGAGGATGCCAATTTGTCTCGTTACTAGCTGGCTACGTTTAATTTTTTTTTTAATTATTAGAGAATAATATAAAAATTTTAATAACTAAATGGTAATGAGTTTGAATATTATTATTTTTATTTATTTGATAAAAATTAAATATAAGATAATTATTATTCCTATTTGATTAGGGAGATTTGATTCTCATATAATTCTTACCAGCTTATTTGTGAGCAAGAAGTAGTATTATTGAATATAAATGCTTTTATTTTTTATTGTCAGCTTGAAAGTGAATTGAATATTTATTTCCTGAGTTTTTTTCTGCATTTCATTTAATTTACGAAGCATTTCATAATTGTTTTTCTCATTTTATTAAGTTTTTTTATGATAATTTATCAGATAATTTTAGCAGGAGTCCTTATATATGTATGCAGGTCAGAAGTCATTCCCATCAACAAGATGGAGTGGTATGAACATTTTATTTATTTTTTTGGTTTCTGCTAACGATTTATTTGATGATTAATATCGATTTATTTCCACTTTCATAGTAGCCTAGGTGTGTTTTTTCCGAAATGGTTATGAGCATTTTTCCAATCTGCTGGGGGTGATGTTGGTGGGCTTGGGCTAGAGCATGGTTATTTTTTCCAATCTGCTTGGTTACAAGGCCGTCAAAAAAAGGCTCATCGTATCCCTAGCTAGTTGGGTATCTCATTACTAGCCGGCTACCTTTAAGTTTTTTTTTTTTATTATTATTAGAAAATAATATAAAAGCTTTAATCTTAAGTTGATACTTGTTTTTTTTTTAGTTTTTTTTTATTATTTAATTAATTGAGAGTTAAACTTTATTATTTTATTTGATTTTTTATATGGGGTCATAATTTAGCATTCTAATTCTTTCTTAATTTTTTTTAATTAATGTTTTTTTTCTAGTGTAGCAGATATCCCACTTGCTTCATTGGTTTGGATAAGGGCTAGCTTCGTACAAGCCCCCAACTTATAACCAATTCACGATTGGGTCCTTATTGTTTTCTTTAGTGACGTCTTTAATGCATAAAACATTTTTAGTTTTGCCTTGTATTCAAATCCGTCGATGATTTCTATTTAAAATCTGTTTTTTTTTTTTTTAACTGGACATCTTTTAAAAGTTTGTAACAATCTTACATGAAAGGACTAAATTGAGGATTGTCATAGAATGATGTATTAATTTAAGAGCTTTTCCCACTAGGATAACACAAATTGCCACTGATGAATCCCACAGCATATGTATATATGGATAACTAAGTATGGTAGTAGTAGTTTTTTAAAATGTTTTTTATTTTAAAATATATTAAAATAATATTTTTTATTATTTTTTAAAAAATTATTTTTAATATCAACGCATTAAAATGATTTAAAAATATTAAAAAGATATTAATTTAAAATAAAAAAATATAAAAAAATTTTAAATTTTTTAAAAACACTTTTAAAATAAAAAAACATACAAACTTGCTTACACAAGCAACAAACATCACATAAATTTCTCGATGGTCCCATTAATTCAATAACCACTGAAATTTCTAAGGAATGCTCAATATTTTCTCTCTATAATCTCATCCTAAGCCTTCGTGAAAGACACAACGGGGAGACTTTAACCATTAAAAAGCTAAGTCTACGTATAATTTTCCACTGCAATATAAACCAGCAATTTATTGGACAATTCTTGATTCCTTGCAGTCAATCTTGGAAGCCTTTTGGCTCTCTTTTACACGTTAAAATTTAATGGAGGATATATTAAAGAATTATCTCAATCTAATAACTTAAGCTGTTAGGTAAAGTTTCAAGATATGATTTATATTATTCTCTAATACACCTTCTCAAGTGAAAGCCCTTTGAGTTTAAAACTTACATAAGCTTACATTACTATATACTTGATTTTTATTAAATAAATAGAGATAGTGAGATTAGAACTCGTGACTGCTTAGTTATCAAGGTTCTGATACCATGTTAAAGAACTATTTCAACTTAATAGTTTAAGTTGCGAGATGAATTTTTAAAATATAATTTATATTATTTTTTAATATCATCTCGAAGAGACTGGAATTGTCTTGCCACGGATTTGGACTTACACGAATCACTGGCACATGTACATTTCATGGCCAAGCTAAAAATTGTCATCAAAGTCACTATTATCTCGAGAAGTAGTAGAATTTCCTAGGCTTCACGCTGCTACCTTTTGATTTGGCAAAATTTTGTTGAATTTAATTCATTAAAAATGATTGAAACTTCCAAGATCAAATATGATATTGAAACCACAAAGTAGCCTAGGTGTGTTTTTTTAAAATTTTGATCCCTAAAGTTTTTGCATTTTGTATTTTGATCTAAAATTTTATTTTATTTACTTTTAGTTTATGAATATAAAATTAAAAAAAATCACCGACAAACTCGGAAGAAAATAAAAAGTTATTGATTGATTGTAGATTGGATAGGAAATCAACCAATCGAGCCACGTCCTACGTTCACACAATAGGGTTTATAGAAAGCTTTAATTAGAAATGTATTAAAATAATATTTTTTTATTTTTTAAAAATTATTTTTGATATTAACATATCAATATAATCTAAAAACATAAAAAAAAAAAATTAACAAAAAAAATTCAAAATTTGAGAAACAGACCTTTTATAGCAGATGTTGAAGTTTCCTGCCGCACTGAAGCTCCCTCTTATTGTTTGAAGCAAATGCTTGATTGCGCTCGTGGGGTTTCTACCCCCAGAATATGAAGTTATTTTCTAATTAAGGCTTTCTGCCCTCTCTCTAATAAACTGAAAAACGGCAACATTCATTTTCTAGCCCAGCAGTGGTTCCACTAGCCTTCTGCTATCTGCCTAGCTGTGGTATAAAACAATTTTAGTCCATATTTGAAGGAATAGCATCCACGAGGAAGTCCAAATTAAATGCGTAGGCCTCCTGTTTCTTCAATCTATTTGTACAATATATCATCTTCTGCTGCTGTGATTATTAAAGACTTGCCACTAATTACAGATCAT
>Ga0325411_1003415_pt1 | contig 17901 bp, 6 predicted proteins | sample PopdelMetagenome_13_FD_206181 | JGI IMG/M metagenome (GOLD analysis project Ga0325411, IMG submission 206181) | Populus deltoides microbial communities from Bellville, Georgia, United States - Xylem-PdIQD-R4 | ecosystem: Host-associated > Plants > Phyllosphere > Stem > Wood/Secondary xylem...
TATTTTCAAATGGTTTTCTCTTGATAGTATTTTCTTGATATTCTCTTTCTAATATTTTTTGTGCTAATTGTAAATTTTTGAGATATAACACTACCAAAAATTCACTTAACACCAACGGAATTACTGACTGAATAATTATGTTGGTAAATTATGTTGGTAAATTACGGTGATAATTACCAATGAACACTATTCTGTTCGTAATTCAGTTGGTATATACCAACTGAATACTGCAGTCGGTATATAACGATGAAATTACAGATAAAATATTTAGAATAAAAAAAAGACGGTTCGCTGACATGAAACTTTTTGTGGGTGATTTTACCGACAGAATCATCGAGGGATTAAAACCTAGATTTCCGTACAGTGACGTGACCAATTATCCATCAGAATTGTCGATGGAATCACCGACATAATGAATCCGTCGGTGATTCCATTGGAAAAAGTGAATATATCACTACTCTGCCGCCCCTCTCCTCCTCTATTTCTCTTTCTTCTTCCCTATCCCAACACTTCCCTCCCAAACTACAAACAACCACCCCCTAAAAAAAAATCCCTCTTTTCTCAACACAAGTCATATTTCTTTAAGTTTTGTGGTCACAACACATCCGTGTTCTGATTTATTGTGGATTTTATTATTTTTTGTAAGTAAATTTATCTTTTTTAATTTTAACATTTAAATATCAATTTTATTGTTTTTTTAGTATATGTTGTATGTACATGTTTTATTGCTATTTCTCAAACAAACTTGTAGTATATGAATGTATAATTTTGTACTTGTTATGGTTTGTTTTAGATTTTTTAAAATTATATTTGTTTGTAAATTGTTGAAACTTTGTTGAATTACCGAATTACATGTGTTGTGGTAAAATAATTAATAGCTTGTTTAACGGATCCGTTTTAATTCTTATCAATGCTATTGCGGAGTTGTAATTTACGTAAATTTATATGTATAAATTTGTATGGATATTGATAATTGATAATGAATATTTATGAGAAGTTGTAATTAGCTTGTTGGATAATCTCGAGGTAAACCAATATTTTTGCAAATTTATTTACCTAACATAGTTAATTAATACATGTTGTTATCATAATTTTATAAAGGTTCGATAAAAGTCATAGATGATCGTTTATGGATGCATCGAGATTCATCTCAAGGATTGCGGAGGATGAATTATTGTAACAGGGTTCAAGGTTTTATTAATTTTGCAACATCTATTCCCATAAATTTTACTAGAGGCGGTATTAGGCATTTCGTAGAGAGTTGCAAAATATTTACTGGAAATACATCACCGACGTTGATACCAACAGAAACAGTCCGTTGGCATTTGTCGGCGGTCCAAAATTACCGACAGAATCACCGACGAACGGTGCGAATTCCAAAGGGTGGGCATTAATGCATCTCTGTCCTCGTGCACTAGCCGACAAAATTACCGACGGACTGTGAAAAATATGAAGGGTAATTAAAGAATTCTGGTGTGAAATTCAAAATTTACTGACGGAATTTCAAAACATCACCTATAATTTAATTAAAATTAATATTATTTAAATATCCATCGGTGAATCCATCGGGCAAGCTACGCTATAAATTCTTGCGACCGCTCCTTCAGTTCATTTTTTTTATCTGCTTCGTTTCAAAGCTTTGGTTTTCGGTTTTTCCTTTTATTTCCTTCAAAATTTTTTTTAAGCTTTTAATCTCTACTTGAATCTTTAGCAAATTAAAAGGTATGTATTTCCATTTAATATGTTTAATGATTTTACTTTTTTATATTTTCTTTGTTTTAGCTATTGTTATTTTTGTTGTGTTTTTTTTTTTGTTTTGGTGTATTTTATAATGTAGATAAAGTCTTGAAATAAACACAACTAAAGTTTATAGTTTTTTTTTTTTTAAATTTGTTCAATATATTTTATTGTTTGTATTGCCATAATAATTGAATACTTTGTTGAATTTTAATTGTTGTTGTTGAATTTACCCTGTAATTAGTAATTGAATATGTAGGAATAAATTTAACTATTTTATCTCAATTTTACTCTATTATTGCATGATATGTGTTTAATTATTTCCATTAATTTTAACTGTTATTTGTATAGATGTTAGGTTATATACAAGATTTTTAAATAGGGTCAATTGGTTATGGCTATTGTTAATATTTACAGGTTTGAAAACTTTGGGTAGTCTCCAGTAAGGAGGAGGCGTTGCTGAATTGTTTTTAACAATCGAATTTAATTATGTAATTATTTATATAAAATTATGTAGATGCGCAAAACGAAATCAACAGCTCATCGCTCACATTGGGTTGTAGCTAGTTCTTCTAACAGCGAGGATGACATATCCTTAGATGCTAATCAAGAAGAGGCACCTGCATCGTCTACCGATGATGCCTCTTCCAGCATGGTTTCACAATGAAATCAATTCACCTGTAAGTACGAGACACAGTGGAAGGATGATCTTTCAATGTAAGTTTGTTTTGGTTTTAGTTTTTTTTTAATTATAACATATTTATGAACAATTAATCAATATTTTATTAATTTAATTTATTTTCAGTTCACAAACATTGAGGCCGCCCAAGAAATATCATCGATGTTTAAATCGTCGATGGAGATTCGATTATTTCAATGGAGTCAGGTATCCAGACATCCTGAATGGATACTGAATATCAATGCATGGTTTGACAAATTTGAGATTGGTGTTAATTTTCAATTTTCATCTTATTTTTAATAAATTATTATTTATATTTTAAATAAATTATTTATACACATCACAAATTCAAGTGGAACAACGCATTTGACAATGTTGTGAGGAGGGTATGGGAAAATCACGCGGTAACTAGGTAACATCGAAAACAATACGATATATATATTTTTAAAAAATTATGTTTTAAAATCTAATTCGTTACTATGAAAGTAGGTTGCGTGATTTTTGGTATGAAGTAAAAAAAAGGCAAAAAAAAAAAAAATACAAGAGATAACGGTCTCCAAGGCTGGAAATTCTTGGTGGTTTGGAGGGATTTCAAACTGCTATACATCCCGGGAGATATACGGTCGCAATATATTGAGCATGTCACATCTGAGCGGTTCACACGACGCTCACAGTCCGGTGCTGGCAACCAGAATCGGCAAATTCATGGTTCGGTAATAATGCACACTAGCAGCTTCGTTCCATTTGCTGCACATACGAAACAGATGGTAAGATTAATTTAAATGAAATATGTCGTTGAATAGTTTGTTTTTACTTAATTAATTTTTTTCCTTACAGGCTATGTCTCTTGGACGTGAGCCGAGCCCAATAGAGCTGTTTGTAGAGACGCACGTGCGGAGTCAATACCATCAAAAGAGGGTGCAACAGTTTGTTGACAACCACGCTCAACACTTTATGGTATGTTCGTCCAACCATTTTATTTCGTAAGTTATTATTTTTATTGAATTGAATATGATGATTTCTTTTTTCATTTTCAGGAGACCTATAATAGCTGGTTGAGGGAGAGATATGGGGACGATCTTTCGACCCATCCGGATTTCGATCCAGATTTATGGATGGAGGTAGGATCATCCGGTGGACCAGATAAAAATCAGGTGTACGGGCTCTCCAACACTACGGCTGAGAACTTGTGGGTGGCTTGTAGTGTCTCAACCATTGGGAGCTCCCAATCAGTATTGAGCACCCAATTTAAGGAGTTTGTGGCCTTGTAGCAACACACAACTCATCTCACCGAAAAATACAAGCAACTATTGGCGAATTATGAACAAAACACAGTTCACACGGCTTATCTCACCGAGCAATACGAGCAATTCTTGGCGAATTATGAACAACTTCGCCAAATGGTCATGAACATGACATCACAGAGTGGTGATACATGTGCGCCCCTTTTTTGGCCGCATGGTTCCAGAAACAACCAGCCTCCTCCTCCTCCTCCTCCAGCTCCAGCTCCGCCATTATGCTAATTTAATATTTGTTTGGAAACACATTCAATTTGTAATGAATATTATTTAACTTTATTTTTTTTTATTTTTGGTGTTTAATAAAATTTTATTTGCATAATTGGTTTTTTTTACTATTAATTTATATAATTTTATATTATTTATTCTAAATAATTTTTTAAAAAAACAAATTTAAAATCCCTACCAATGGATTTACAAATGGATATAGTCCGTCGACATTTCACAGAGAGTTGAAAAATATTTACTGGAAATGCCACACTCACCGACGTTTTCACAGACAGATAGAGTCCGTTGGCATTTTACCAAGAGATGAAAAATATTTACTGGAAATGCCACAATCACCGACATATTCACTGACAGATAGAGTCCGTCGGCATTTTACCAAGAGCTGAAAAATATTTACTGGATATGCCACTATCATCGACAGAATACATCCGTCGGTATATTTCAAGTAGAGAAAATTTTTTTGGTGCACATTTTCTGTTTGTAAAACCATCGGCAATATTTTTTTTACCGACAAAGTTAGCGATGGAAAGTGGGATCACTGACGAAAGGCATGCCGACAGACACTTTTTGTTGGTGATTTAGTTGGTAAAAAATTTACCGACGAAGTTTGAATCTCACACCGACGGATTCAGTCCGTCGATAAAACTGTGAAATTTTGTAGTGTAATATTTAATTGGTTGAGTACTTGCATGTTAGTATAGGTAGATGACATTGTTTATTGTCTTGCTAGAAAAGCCAAGGTATGTCTAGATTAAAATTGACTCCTTTTAAGTCTATATTTACTATTAATGGTTCTGCATAGGAAAAGTTTGTATTAAAGAAGTTGATTGTTTAAAGGTTGAAGGAAAATTAGTTATTGTAATAGATTTCTTAAAGGATTCAAATTGTATGAAGACACTACCATTAAGGCTTTCTATTATTAGTTTTGAATGTTTTTACATTTTAGGTGGTATTATTTTTTCTAAGTCCTATATTGGTGAACTTATTATTTCATCTTGTTTTAATCATTTTAAGATAAAAATATTAGTATTGTGATGACTTGCTTCAAGTAATGAAGTTTCTTTTTAAGAGCTTTTGGGTTTATAGTGATATTCATAACTTTATAACTTATTCTATAAAGTATAGTTATAGCCCTAGTGTTATCTATCCAATCCTTATTTTATGGTTGAATATTAAGAGATAATGTATAGGGTACATTAGGATCATTTACCGTTATCGTATAATTTAAAAAGCAAGTGATGGATCAATATATTTTAAAATTTTAATTTTTAACCCAAATCCTTGTTTAAAAGATCTAAAGACAGGGTGATAACCCAATGATAGGCGAGTAGGACTTGCATGCATACCCAACATCTCTAGACTTGGCATAATATTAGGCCATTGTGATATGGGCCTAGCTCGCTTCCAGGCTTAATGTCCTTGGATGAGTTTCGAGCTGATCCTTAGTAGGCATATGTATGGTGAGCTGCTAGACCCAACTTTCTTGGATTCAACTACTTGTTGAGCTTAAACGGACATAAGTTTGATGAATTGTCAAACCCAACATCCTTGAGGTTAGCTACATGTTGAGCCTAAGTAGATGTGAGTATGATGACCTGCAAGATCCAAAGTCTTTGTGTATGACTATGTTTTGAGGCAAAGCAAACATGAGTTTGATGAGCTGCCACACCTAAAATCCTTGGGTTTAACTATATATTGAGCAGATGTGGGTCTACTCACATACCCAACATCCTCGGGTTCAACTTCGTGATGAACCTAAATGGACATGAGTCTGACGAGCTACCTTACCCAACATTAATGAGTTTAACTACTTGTTAAGACCAAGTGGGCATAACTCTAGCGAGTTGCTATAATTAATGTGAAACATCCCAGAATTTTCTATAATCACACGTGAAAATTCAGGTATTTTTTTTATACAGTTTTCATATAAAAGTCTATCGAAATTTTGGCAGAGTCTCCCCTATACTGAGAGGTCTTAAGTTATTGACAAATAACCTGTTTAAACTTTTAATATTGCACATCTCATAACTCAATCACGACCCAATCATCATAGGTCTAAATCCCACAACATCATCATCGTCACAATCACAAATTTATAACATATATTGAACAATAAATATCATTATAGAAGGATAAATGAGATAAACATGCATTTATGGAACATGATTATATGAATTTGAGAGTTAAGTTCATCTATTCAAGTGTAAACATTAGTTATACAAATTAAGTTATATAAATGTTTTAATATTACAAAATAGAAGGATATACTCTCTAGAACTAGATAACAAAAAGTGAACAAAAAGTTAGAATCTACTTCTGTCATGAATGTGATGGTCTTGAAACAAAATGCATATTATTGAAACATGAATATTACAATAAGTATAAAAACATAAATATCCAATAATTTGAAAAGGCAAACATGTATTCATATTCTATTTAATTCTCTCCTTTTGTTTCCATTGGAACTCTTTCTCATTCAACTACTAAAACTATTTCATCTTCCTTTTTCAACTTCCATTCAAGATTCCATAAAATCAACCACAACTATTTTCACCTAACACATTGCCGATACCAATTTCACCGGTGTCATATCACCCCACAAGCGTCGACGCATAGCGATCTCCTTACCCGGGATCCTAACATACACTAAATATATGCTAGCCGATACATGATGATCTCCTTACCTAGGATCGTAACATACACTAAATGTATGCCAGTCCATGCCCCATAGGTATCGATGTATGGTGATCCCCTTACCCGGGATCCTAACATACACTAAATATATACTAGTCCATGCCACATATCACACTTCTCATATTTTCTATGTCAATGATACTTTCATCACTTGGCAATTCACATGAAAGACCATTCACCTGGAACACATATACATTCGGGATACTATCCAAAATAACAACATCATTACGTAAACTTTCATTCTTTCATAAAATATCCAACATTCGATAATTCACATTTCATATCAATAACATATTAAATCATGAAATTTAACTAGAAAGCATAGGTGCGGATCACCTACTTGTAGTATAAGTTTCTACTTGTGCTCCCCTATTGCTGTACCATGCCTGTGGTCCCTCCTATTCCTCTTAGTGGTCTCGTTCTACTAGCTTGGGGTCCCGCAGTCGATGCCTCTCCTAAAAATTACAAACCTACTATGCAAGAAGCATAACTTTTGTTTACAGTGTTTGTTTCTGATCTCCAATGTTCAGAATCTAGATAGCATCTGAAAGAAAAACACATCCAAATTATAGCCAGATCCAACGGTGGACAGAGGAGAAAATGGTTGGTGACCGAGACTGTCAAGAAGTGTATTTTTCCCAGATATTTCCTTAGTGATATCTCTCAATCAGAGACTGATATAGAAGATCCCTCCAGTGAGAATGTACAAGACATGGTGGAGAACAATCTATCCAAATATCATTCTGATCCAATAATGAAAGGTGGAGTTATAGCTATAAGAGTTTCTGCCATCATTGTATTCTCTCCAGCCTTTTTCTAAACCACCTTATTGACTCTTTTTAATCACCTTAGGTTAACATTTTGGTGTAGATTTCATCAAGGAATGAAAAGAAAAGGTCAAAGAACTATAACCCCTCTCTTGTTCTTGCAAGTCCTCGCAAGAGAGAAAATATAATGGTATTTATAGTGCTATCTTCTTGTTAATTGCACATTTACCCTTACCCCTTTTTATCATTTGTATATAAACCCCTAACCTTTTTTTATTTGAACATTGACCCCTCTTGGTCTTATGTATTCATTTCGTCATCACAAAATTTTCCTTTCTAACAATTTAGCACTATATTCACTTTTTATTTCATTAATTTCACCATTTTTATCTTGATTTAGGTTTCTTTAATTTAATTTAACTCATTTTACTATCAGTTAAATTTCTCATATTTTAATACCCTAGAAAAATTATAACTGGGGGTTTATAGAGAAGGGAAGAAAAATGAGATTTCTATCTTTCCTCTCAACTAAACTTTCAGTTTTAAAGAAGATCTACAAATCGGTCTTACTGGTTTTCAAAAATGGTTCGATCATTTCCCTAAATTGGTCTAACTGTTTCTCAAAATGGTCAGACCAGTTTAGCTATTGGATGAATAGTGATATTCATCCTTAAACCTCTTTTCTTTTATCTTTTTAACCCCTTTTCTTTTCCTTTTTCTTATTTCATGGCATAACTCCTTAATTTCTATTACTTTATTTTTCTCAATTTATCCTAGGGTTCATATTTATCCCTATGATTATGAAGGGTTTTACACAATGCCTTTAGGCTCCACTACGTGTCGAGCCTAAACAGCTATGAGTCTAGCAAGTTGTCAAAGCCACCACTCATGGGTGTGACACCATACCAAACCTAAATGGTTTTGGGTCTAGCGAGTTGGTAGACCTATTGAGTTGGTAGACCTATTGCCTTTTGGTTTTGCTACATGCTGAGCCTATTTTGGCATGAGTCTGATGACCTTCTCGACCTATCGAACTTGGGCTTGGTTATGTGCCAAGCTCAATTGGACATAGATTTGGCTCACTATCATACCCATTGACCATGGGTCTTGTAGTGTGCCAAACACAAAGGGCTAAGGATCCAGAGATCATTATAGGCTTTATGTTAGACCACAAGACCTTGCTTATTTATTTTTATGACTTTTAACATACAATGTTAATGTTAGGGGGTACTATTCTTCCTACACCCATAGGTATACATAAAATTTCTAAAAAACCTATTATATTTCCATCTCATTAATATTATGTAAGGAATATTTATCCATCATTAATGTTGTGTAAGAGATATTTGTCCCTCATTAATGCTATTAGAAGGAAATGACTCTCTAACCCCTCAACTTTAGCAAAAACAATATGGTTCAAGGCTATAAATATCCTCTAAACTATACAAATAAAGAATTCACAATTTTTATCCTCTAGACAATAATATTTTTAAATCTCAAAGCATTTATCATACTAAAACAAGAACAATCACTCTTGTTCTTGGAATTTAAGGTTCATTCTCTCATTTATTACCATCTCTTTCTTAACAATTACTTACTTTATCACCCAAGGGTCTTTAAACTCCACAAAAAAGGACTATTTGCAGGTGTTAGTCCTTTTACCACCAACCATCCACTTCTTGAGTTTTGAAGAATGAAATATTGATATGAACATATGATATCACCCATTGTCCAAATACTAAAAAACCTTATTCTTGAGAATATTGAATTTTGAAACATCATCAGTAAATATAGTAAGCTAGTCCAATTTCAATAGTAGACTCAAGAATTCCTAATAATAAATTTTTAAAATTATAACATCTTGCATCTCTTAAGATCAAGAGTATCCGTATACATCCAAACCTAATCTAAATAGTGGTTTAACACTTATATGAATAACTCACACACACACACACACACACACACACATATAAACTTAAAATTAGTTTGCAAAAGACTTTTAATGGCTTTAATGGAAAAGAGTTGTATGGTTTCATGAGATTCATTTAAAGCTCTTATTTTTTCAATAGTTTTTATTGAATAATCTATAAAGATTTTAAAAGAATTTTTTTTGAATATATACATGCTTCTTAATTATTTCTAATTTAGGCATTGACCAATTATGAAGATCTTGTTCTATTTTGGCTATACTAAATTCTTGAGTATTATAATATTTGGGTCTTCTAAATTATAATATTTTGAAAACAAACTACTTGAAGAGACAACACTATATCTTTTTAAGAAAATTAGACGTTATAATACCTATAAGAGAGACTACTCATGTGGGAACACTTAGAATAACAAGCTTAGAATGACTTACCAACACAATTTGAGTTGACCAAAACTAAATAAAGGTTATATAATGTATTTTGACTTTAAAGTAAGTAACCAGTTAAGACTGGGCTTTGATTTTCTATTTGTTTTAATAGCTCCATACAGGCCCTATAGAACTATTCGATCTAGAATGAGCCTCAAAGCAACATCTTTCTCCTAACTTTTGCCTTTGGGATGCTAGCTATGCTTATGGTTCTCACGACCCTCAGACTATCAAGATAAACTAGCAAACTCCATTTTGAAATGTATCTACTAGGGCGTTTTTGGCGCCCGAGGATGACTAGATAGGAGGAGAGGGGGAATCTTGGATCTTTATAGTGGAGGCGAAGGGCAGGAGCAAGAGCAAGAGCATCAGTGAAGGCAGTAACTTACCTTGAACCACTCCCAGGAACACGGATATTGGATTATTGAAGTAGGGAGCAATGGAGATTTTATTTAACTAAGGTTCATCCAAGCCAAAAGCAAAACCTATCAGGATAACCTTCTTTGAGACATTTCGGTAGTGTTTAATCCAAATAAACAATCAAAGTATATAAAGCCATGTTTTTATCTTCTTGTCTAACTAATAGTTCAAATCATTTTAATAATAATTAATTTGATTTGTTTTACTGAGAAGATGTATGGTTTGAGTCTGTATAACCCTAACAAAATTTAAACACAAAAAATTATAGTTTTTATTTCTTCATTATTGTATTGTTTATAGTTTGTAACTAGCTGTTTGCGATTGTTTAAGTCATAAAAAAATTCACTCTCTTAAGCTTGCTTGCAAGAATTCTAAGACACTTTAACTTTTAGCCTATTCTTGTGAAATTCTTGCTCTTGCCTAGTCAATTCTTCAATACTTGTAACATATCTTTGGCTTATAACTACCTTATTTCCTTCATTACTAACTTTATATTTTATAATTTCATTGCAATACTTTTCTATTTTTTTTTAACATCTAACGGGCTCTTATACCAAGTAGTAATAAATATAAGTCTTATAAAAGTAATGGAAGATTGAAAACAACATATACAAAACACATAGAATTTATTTAGAACTGAAATTTCCAACATAAACAAACATAAAGTGCTCTAAACAATATAAATAATTAAAATCAAACTTACAAAATCTCGTCAAATGTTCTTCCACTACCATAGAATTGCAACATACTGATAGAATATTATGTCGATGTATAAGGAAAGTTTTGTTGGCATTTTACACTAGAATAAAATAGTAAGGTCAAAACTAACTTGTTAGGTTTTTTTATCGCCTATTTTGTCAGCATTTTAAACACCAACAGAATCCTCAATAAAATATTTTCACCTAAAATAAGCTTTGGCTACCCTATTTTCCATTAGAAAATCTTTAGGTGTTTCAATTGCCAACATAATAGGCGATGAAATAAAAAATCTTATAAACTTATAATTACCGACATAATATATTTTCTGTCGAGGATTTTTAATTTTTTATCTGATTTGATTTTTTTTTGTTTTGTGATTTTATGATTCAATAAAAACATATTAATTTAACCCAATTCATCCAAAATTTGTAAAACCTATTAATTTAAACCTCAAATTGTAATGAAACAAAATTCCAACGAATCACATAATCTATAATTAACTCCAAATATGATTAGCATAAATCAATTTATCCGCCCACAAGAAATCCTAATCAGTTAGTTATAATATAATTAAGTTCCAATTACAACTCTTCATGCATTTAAATTAACCTAAACCAGTACATCACATCCGAGGTGTTGAAGGAGGAGGTGGATAGAAAGGAAAAGACACACCCATAACTACACATAATTGAGCCTAATACATCCTGTTTTGTTCTAAGAGTTGTGCACTCATCTTCTCCAACTTAACATCTTCTTCTTACTAAACCTTTAACATCTTGTTATTACCAAACCTTTTTTTACACAATCTTATCAAATTCCTTGATGAATAACTTGGGTCGACATGTGGTTTGCCTAAAGCTAAAATAGTAGGATCCCCCTTTAATTCTCGGGTTAATGTCATAGGTAAACCATAAACCTAATTCTTACTAGGTCCATCACTTGCAGCAGTCTCCAACCACACTTACAATGAATGTGGAAGTGTCTTTACTAAATTTCTCAACTATGTTGGTGTTATATCTCTCATATAAAATAAAATTATAAACAAGTTTAAAACTCAATTACATTTCATATTGTTGATGCAAATAAATAATCTAAAATCAATGATAGCTATCAAAACACTTACATTGAATGTGTCCGTTCTTTTATTGATAAAAGTTTTCTGAATTTTCTTTTTATCTGCTTTCTTGATATTTCTCATATAACTCTATAGGAGTCCGTTCTCAACTAAGATTTTTTTTTCCTACAAATTAAATAGTTTGTCAAAAGTCTCACTAATAAATAAGTAATTAAAACTTTAAGAAAAAGAATAAAATATATCATAATGAAGTCTTACTAAGTGCTTTACATGGAACATAAATGGAATTGCTCTTGCAGTGTACTTGCTCATCGAACCATAAGTTTTTTTATTTTAATTTTATTTACCAGATATTGAGTGCTTTATAAACTTTTCTGATACCACAAACTGAATATAGTTTGTCCAATTACTATCCATGACATCCTTTGATCTATACCTTTTCCATATCTTTATATTTTACGACATGACCTTCTTCATTGCTCATACGTGCATTATACAAAAAATCACGTGATTTGGCAAAACCAATAGTAACTTACATATGATTTAAATTTATTATATAAAAATTAGATAAGAAAAATAAAATAATAAAGATTTATAATAACATAACATTAACAACTTAATTATAAGAATGTATTGAATATTGGTTCTTTAAAATCACCTCTTCACAAGCACCTTGTTACACTCGGACTATAAAAATTTCTACTTAATTGATTTCATACATGAATTAATTTTCATAATTTAAATTATTTATCTAACCTTAAACTTTCTCGATCAAGAATCTACCATATAAGTCCATTTAGGATGGTCATGAAGCTGACTCCATTAAAATAACGGTTCTTTAAATGACCACTTCATCATTGATGTGATGAAACGAGCAGCTTCAACATTAGTACGCCTAGAAATCAATTTAAAAAAATCCATTTTCATAAAATTGTAAAACTTAAAAAAACTCGATAAAAATAAATTCATCATGAGATAAAACAATTATATTGAGAAATCGCTTTTCTATCCATTTGCTTGAAATAGGCTCTATCGATGAAGAGATGTCTAATCTATCTTCCAGAATGGTTGAACTTTGGTGGGTACCTTCTTTATTAGGTGTCTTTTCATAATATTCCCTTAGATTCACAACCCGATCACTAACACTACTACTTGATGAAGTATGAGTGCTCTTGTTGAACTAGGACATATTGTTTCTTGAAAACGTGGTAACTAAAAGGAAACAATGAATACAAATTAGAAAAACATACAACAAAATTATCCAACACATTTTTTAATATTAACAAAGATTATCACCGTAATATAATTAACCAAGTACATTAGGCACCCCAGTGCACCTTACCTGAGGTAAGTTGCATTGCATGATTTGAATATGGCTTTAAGGTATTGACGGGTTCCTAACCAATGATTCGCCTATGTCTTAGAATAAATATTTATTCTCATGAATACATTTGGCGTTTCAAATTTATTATGGACTCGTATGCCCAAATAAATTATTGTGAGAAGAATCCATGTAAGTGCCCTAACAACGTTCACCTATTCTGGAAAGCAAAAGAGTTTTCACAACTCGTATATTGTGGTGAAAATTTATTTCCGATTAAAATTGGTGAATACCCGAAATAATTCTAAGAATTTTCTAGTTAACTTCTAGTATTTAAATGCCAACCTTTTTGCAGGTTCAATATTTATACCAGAATGTTGACCATTAATTCAATAAACTGGTTATTAAATTTAAAAGTGCATGTAAAGATATGCTTTTGAATTTTTATGTATATAAAAAATGATGAATCATACCATATATATAAAGAAAAATATGCTTTTTATCTTTAGAGAGATTTGACCGAACGCACATCAAATAAAATACATTTTTGTATTTTTGAATTAAGATTTTGTTTTCAGAAATTTTGGAAATTTTTGAGATTTTGACGGAAAACAAATATTTGAATACCATCTCAACATCTTACATTATAAATCTGTAACCACAATATTAATAAAATTACTGAACAAATGTGCTTGGGACCATAAACAATTTTAAATTGGTCCTTGATTTTTTTAGAATTTTAGAAAATTACTTAGGGCATGTTTGACAAAAAAATATTTTTATTGAAAATAAAATTGTCAAAATATGCTTAGTAATGTGCTTGCCAAACAACCTTTTAGGCAAAAAATTACTAAAAAAAAAGTAACCAACTAAACAAAGTCTAGGTACTTGACCCAAAACAAAACCAATCAGGTTGATTCAAAAACACTGGTTTAATCTTGAAACGAATCGAAAATCATGGTTTGACCTGAAATTCTTGATTCGACAATAAACCAAACAAAAAACCACTGGTTTGACTTGAAAAATAAACCAACACTTAAACTAGAAACCAAAATGAATCATACTTGAAAGAAAACAAAAAAAAAAAACTAAAAATTATTTGTCAAAACAGATCAAAACCCAGAGAAATTGAAGAACACAAAGAACATCGATGAACATTTAAACCAAACCTAGCAACATAAATCTCAATCCAAACAAGTTTTCAAGCAATCAAAGGCAGGGTTTTGATTGACCAAGAATTAAGCATCCATTCACTTCGATTATCAAAGAATCAACATGATTTTGTCAAAATAGGTTTTGGTTTAAAACGAAACCCTAGGATTAAAAATCTATAAAAATGTTGTTATGGACGCATGAAGACCCTAGATTATTGATTAAACAAGTTATACGAACATGCATAAACAAAAATCAAATAAAAAAGAAACCTAAAACTAGTAATCAAGACAATGTTCTTTGGATGAACATTAAGAACATTTAACAACAAAAAGTCATAAATGTTTAAGCTACTACAAAACCTAGAAATTAAGGGTGATTATTTTCGGTTCGGTTCGGTTTTTATAAAAAAAAGGTAACCAAACCGAATAAAAAAAACTGAATCGAAATTGATTAAAACCGACCGATTTTGGTTCAGTTCAGTTTGGTTTTTTTGGACAAAAACCGGTTCAAACCGGTTTGGCTTGGTTTTTTCCGGTTTGGCTCGGTTTTTGTCCGGTTTAGCTCAGTTTTTTCTTTTTTTCGGTTTGGGTTCAGTTTGGTTTGATATTTTTAGTTTCAAGCTTATAAAACCGAAACCAAACTGAATCGGTTGGTTTTTTTAAAAATTTTAATTGGTTTAATCAGTTTTTTTTCACGGTTCGATTTTTAGGTTATTTTTTTTCCAGTTTTCTCGGTTTTATCAGTTTTTCAGTATTTTTGCTCACCCCTACGAGAAATGCTCGTTTGAAGCTTCAAACTTCTAGTTTTTGACCTTCATGAATTTAACAACATCCAAGCTTAACACCATGTGATATCAAAACAAGCCTAAAATGTCATTATACAATAAGAATGCATGAATGGGCAGGCCACATGGACTTCGCCTTTGAGTTTTTACATGGCTATATCTTTTCCAAGCTCACTGACACTAGACTGTTGTTTTTCCTTTTGTTTTTTTTTCCCTTCCTTCTTTCCCTTTCACTCTCTCTTTTCAAAGCTTGTTAGACCTTCCATGTTAGGCTTTAGAACCTTCTTAATAGGGTTTATTAACAAAGAATTTCCCCATGTTTTTTTTATATTTTTTCTATCCCCTTTTCCTTGTCTCTTTTTTTGATTTTCCAGGGGATATTTATAGGGATTTTCTAGGTTTTTTTGGTGGATTCAATCAAATATTGATCAAATCTTAGTTATTTGATCAAAGGGTTTTGGATAAAAGTTAATAGCTGAAAACTCTAGTACTAAACTGATTTTGTAATGGTGGTTTTGGTCCTTAATGGTTATGCTAGACTTGGAGGCGTTTTGATCTTAAGAGGGAGGTTTTAAAGCCCTTGACAAGAACCCTCTCAGAGGCTTTCAAATGTGAACACATGAAAAAATAGGTAGATTTTGGAAAATGGATGTCATAATCAAGGTTGATTAGGTTGACCATTTTTTAGGATTTCTAGATCAACCCCAATGTAAACATCATTGTAAACCACCTATGGTTGGTAGAGGAGGTGTACATTTTTCTTTTGGATCCAACCTTGCTTAATTTAGAGGTCAATAGGTTCACATTCATTCTTTCAAAGATGTAAACTCGATTAGCCCAGAATTTAAAAATGCAGAGAGAGTTGATTGGGGACAAGATGTTGGAGACTTCTAAGGAAAAATTAGGGTGTAAACGTCTAATTTTATGCATATGAGTTTGTAGAGGGGGTGTTTTTTCGTTGAATGGTGGTGGTTACAACCCCTAACGTGGTTAGAGATGCTATATTCATTTGCCTAAACATGCTCAATCGATCATTCAAAATTGCCAAAGAAAAAGATGAACAATGGGTGAATGACACGTCATTTAGGTTAAACCCTAGAAATTAGAGTGTTTTTTTTTAATTTAGGATTTGCCAATTTCAATTTGGTCCCTACTCTTCCAATTCCTTTTAATTGTACCCGTAATTGTCTTCAAACTTTTAATTACATGCAATTGTACCCCTGTCAGATTCAAATATCAGCCCTAAAGTTTAACGCCATTTACAAACTAGTCATTGGTTTTTAATTTGTTCAATTTCATCCTTAATTGACCACTACAATTCCAACTCCTTTCAATTTGGCCTTTGATTTGACCAATTTCAACCTCCAAAATTACGCACCACTTATAGGTTGGTTATTGGTCTTGAGAATCTACAATTAAATCCGTAATTGGCCTCTAACTTTATTTTTTCACAATTAAACCCCTGATTTGACCAATTAAATCTTCCAAAATCTAATTTCAATCCTCAAATTTTAATTTCTTTCAATTAACACCCAAATTGACTGCAAAAACTAATTTTCCTTGCAATCAAGTTCTCAATAAAATTAACTAAGTCTTACAAAATTCTCATTGAGTTCTTAATCATCCAAATTTTTATTTCTTTACCCTAAATAAAAATATTTTCACTAATAGGGCTTTTTGTGAGTCAGAAATAGGTTGCTAATTTTTCCAATCGTATATATTTTGGTCCTCCAACTTTTTGACTTGTCATATTGGTCAGCTACCACCTACTTAGGTAATTTTCTATGATTTCTTCTTATATTTTTGTCTTATATTGTTTTTAGGTCCAAAATGGGTAACAATAAATGCCCTTCTCTTTACAAAGTAAAATCTCATTAAGGTTTTGCACAGTGAGCTTGTAAAGAAAACATGTCTATTTGACTTGCTGGGTGATCCACCCATCCAAAGACTTTTTTTTTATATAGAAAATTGTCTCATTACCATGAGTGACTTGCCGCTTTTTTTTTTTTAAAAATATTGATCTATTTTCATGGGTGACCTACCCATTTTAAAATTAAAAAATTGACTGATTTTTATTGGCGACCTACCATTTTTAAATTTCAAAAATAATTTCAACAAGCGTTCATGCTTCCCTGAAATTAGTTTATTTTCATGGCGAACTGCCTATTTTGAAATTCAACAACTGGCCAATTTTCACGGGCAACCTACCATTTTCAATCCCAAAAAGAAATTTAGCAAACCTCCATGCTTCCCTAAAATTGGTCTATTTTTGTGGGCGACCTGTCCATTTTGAAATTTAACAATTGATCTATTTTGATGGGCAACCTACCATTTTCAAATTCTAAAAATAATTTTAGCAAGCGTTCATGCTTCCTTGAAATTAGTCAATTTTCAAGAGCGACCTGTCCTTTTTGAAATTCAAAAGTTGATCTTTTTTCACAGGTGACTTACATACCCTTTTTTAAATTCAAAAAATAATAGAAAAAAAAGGCCCAAAACTGACCATTTTCATGGCTAAAATCAATAACAACTGAGACTTTCTTGCTCTATAACCAACACCCAACACTTTTTTTATCATCTCTCAAAATTCATAACATAAAGTTCTACTCCCACTATAACAAAATGGAATAAGGTGGCAACATGAAAACCAAAGAGAGCTATCCATTGCCCATAAATTCCTACTAATCC